>Ga0065711_1028393_pt1 | contig 41536 bp, 16 predicted proteins | sample Hoacrofraction12_FD_59098 | JGI IMG/M metagenome (GOLD analysis project Ga0065711, IMG submission 59098) | Hoatzin crop microbial communities from Cojedes, Venezuela - Epithelial fraction 12 v2 (version 2) | ecosystem: Host-associated > Birds > Digestive system > Esophagus > Crop | place...
AAAAAAAAAAAAAAAGAGAGAGGAAAACTAGCCCCAGACAAGCCATAAAAATGTCTAATTCTGCCTGCAAGAATGTGACCCCCTTGTCTCAGCCCCGGGAGAGGGCAGAGCCGCTCAGTGCCGGCTTGCCCGTGCCCCCTCCCCACACACGGGTGCTGCACAGCCCCTCTCCCCGGGTGCCACCGAGGTGACGCTTGCTTTGGGCTTGGCTTCAGGAGGGAGCGGTGCTGGGGGTCGACTGGTGCCCATCGCCATGGATTTCACACCTGGCCCTCCTCCGCCCGCCTCTCAGCACCGCACAAGCACCAGCGGCTCGTGGTTCCCATCCTCCGGCCGGTAGCTCCCATGCTGGGAAGAGGAGATCCTGCGGCCGAGGAACCCCACAGCACCCCTGAAACACGTCCCCACAGCCTGGCTCCTGTCCCCGCAGCAGCGGGATTTTGCCACAACCACGCTGTGTTTTGGCCATCCGCTTTCGCGGAAGCTGGAGGGAGCCCTGCCGAAACGCTCACGGGCCTTGGTGGAGACTGAAATCTTCTCTCCGCCAACCTCACGCAAGAGCTGCCAGCCGCTGCTGCCAACTGCTCCCAGACCGGGGTGCGCAGGCCTGCGGCGATGGGTTACAGCTGCTGCAGCCGCCTTGGCAGCAGCGCTTTGGAAGGAACTATAAAGAAACACTTTGCCCTGCAGCTAAAAAGCCTGATAAAAATCTGTGAGCATGTGAATAGTAAGGGGAAAAAAGGGTCAGTTCAGTCCTCTCCTCTCCCTTCCCTCTCGCCTTCGATCACCCCTCGTGCCCCTAGCCCCTCGGTGGGGCAGTTGGGCATCCCTCCTTCTCCCTCCTCGTCTCCCCGTCCCAGGGCTGACTCTGCTGGGAGCAGCATGGCTGGCGTGACAAACGAGCCCATGGTGCCCGTGTGCCATGGCAGCACCCAGGGCTCTTGCCCGGCCGACAGCCATCACCCCAGGGAGCTCACAGCCCGTGGCAGGGCGAGGGACAGCCACTTCTTGACAGCCCTCAGAGGCTGATGGGGTGATGTCTCCATGGGACGAAGCCCAGGGCTAGCTGAGGGTGCCAGCCCTGGGCCCCCGCTTGCCCAGGCGCCCCATGAACCCCGCCCGGCTGGGGTAATCTGGCCCCTCGGGGAAGGGATCTGGGAGCAGCGGGTAGCGGGGCCCTGCCTTACTGACATCAAGCGTGAATAATCGGGCTTTAATGTGGCTGAAAGGTGGGAGGGGTGAAGGCGGCAAACACACCACCTTTGCGCCCGGGGCCAGGGCACAGACGGCTGCCGGTTCCCACCCCTTCCCTCCAGCCCTCCTTTCAACCTGGGGCTGGGGAGGCAGCCCTTCCCCACCCCTCGCAAAATGCTTTGAGCTCAAAGGAGCCTCATCAGCCCACTCCCCCGGCACTCCCCGGGTCTTCCCACCTCGACGTGGGCTCTGCCTCCTTGGCTCTGCCAGGTGGCCGAGCTCCCACAGTCATGGCCACCCCAGCCCATTGCAGGGGGATGGTCTCCTTGGGTTCCTCCAAGGTGTGACCCCAAATGGTTTGAAGGATTCAGGCACCTCCTGCCCATTACATTGCATTGGGAATTGGTGCTTAATCCCCTTGGATGCTTCTGGACAGCCAGCCCCAAGAGTTGTCCCTTCTGTCTCCCTCCGCTGAGCAGAGGGAAAGCCCTAAACAGCTGCTGAGGGTACTTAAGAGTACGTGGTTTCTCTGGTGGCACAGGGGACATTTCCCTCTGATGCCCCTTATCACTGCCACCCACAGCACCCCTGGCTTGCTGTCCCCACTGGGGTTCAGTTTGTGTTCAGCAGGACAAGTTCTTCACAGCAACGTTAAAAGCCAGACAAGTGAGATGATCCAAGTTTTAAAAATACTACAGTAATTCTTTTCATTAGCTCAAATAATTTAGCTGAGGTGGTGGAAACCTGTTAAATCGACTTTGCCACTGGAGGAAACTACTCCATGTATCTACTCCTTTCAGTACCAACTAATTCCTGTAAAACACAAGGTTAGTAACACAAACAGACAAGACAGTGCTCTGCCTGGCTTTGTATTAAATGTCCCACCCGAAGAGTCTTCCAGTTCATGTGCAAAGAAAAGATTTCATAATGCATCCCCATTACTGCTTCCTCTCCCTCTCCTTCCAGTCTCGCTGCTTCTACTCGTTACTTTAATTCTTGTTTACTCCCTTTCTTCCAACTTGTGGCTTGACAAAGCTGCTTATCTCCCTTTCCCATAATAAAACTACACCCCCTAATAAAACTACACAGATCTGGCTCTACAGATTCCAGTGCATTAGCAAGCTAGCCAAAGGCAGGCAAACCAGTACGCAGAAGCCCATTGATCTCAGAGTTGGATCTTTACTCTTCCCCACAAATCTAATTATTATAATTGTTAGCTCAGGTTCTGCTGTGGAGTCTCTTCGCCCTGTCTACATTTCCCTGACTCTGAAGGACCATGTCCAGGGGCACGTGAAGAGATAGGTTACCATGTTGAGTTTTCTCACGTTCTAGTTTCAGGACTTTTCAGCCCTGCTGTGGAGCGAGGGGACAAGGAATCTCCCAGTAATTCCCTCTTTAGATAGTGTTTAAATATGCCCTGGAAACATGCACTGCATGGGAAAGGCACTCCAGCTGAGTGCTGAGCACGGACTGCTGCTACTGACCCCAGTTAGCTTTGGACACTCAGCCCTGTGCAGGACTGACCCCTAGAAAAGACAACTAATACGGCAAATACAAACATATCCTAATCATGTATAAAGCAAAAATTAAGATATGCAAGGGAGTCATGCCTTCCTAAACATTTCCTGTAGAAAATGATCAAAACAGCAAATTAAATGCACCTTTGACTAATACTCAATAGCAATTCAAAGCTTTTGAGTTATGGTTTTGAAGCAGAAAAAAGAAAGCTAATTTGACAGAGCAGAGGAGATACGAGACATTGTATTGTACACAGCACACCGCTTGAAGGCCAGCTAATGAATTCAGATAGCTTGAAAGGAAAGGAAAATGAGTGCCTTATGTACAGATGCTTCTCATTGTCATTTCCTTTACTCTCATTCTGTGTATATACAGTCATATTTCTTCAGCTTAAATTTATAGTGACTCTAAGGAAACCAACAATATTTTAAGATGCGGGTATTAAGAAGAACTGGATTTACAATCAGTATTTAGTGCTCTGAAATACCTAGGTATCCAAAGGAACAGGGGCAGAAAATATAACAAGCTTGAGGGAATCAGTCTTGTATTGATCTGGTCACTTTCAGTTTACTGAAAATTCTGCTTTTGGCTTCAATGATAGCAGAAGAGAAACAAATATGGAAAGGTTTTGGAGCTTGGACACTCATAAAGGCAGCCCTGCCTCCAAACCTGATGCATTCTTGCAGAGGAAGGTTGAAGTAGCAGGTAAGGCATTGGATTAAGTCTCAGAAGACCTAGGGGAAAATATAGCTCCATACCAAACTTCTTTGATGACAATGAGGAAACCCTTTAGCCCCTCTCTGTGTCACTTCTACATCAATAATAACAGTCTGGACTGCAAAATCTCTGCTTTTGTAAGCAAACCTCTCCATATCAACTAAGCATCAATCAGTATCAACCAGAGCAGTTGGGCACTAGTGCAAGGATAGCCCAGATTAAAAACAAACAAACAAACAAAAAACCATAGCTGCGAAATTAATAAAATGCAAGTGCAGATGTAGAGCAGGGGGGATGCAAACACTGAGGCTTAGCTTCTATTGCACCCCTGGTACGGCACGGTCACAGTCACGTTATATGATACACTGCAGCCACCCCTTCTCTCTCATTCAGCCTGAAAAAGCCCTGAAAAAGAAGATTTTATGCTCACTATTAATATAGTGCTAATGCTTTCATTTAAAATGTGTAAAGGCACACAGTAGAGTCTTAACCAACACCTTGCAAACAGGAAAAAAAACAAAGAAAGAGTGCACTAGATTCTCCTGTTTTTTTCTCCTTTGGTCTTTTTAAAGAAGAAAAGGGCATGGGAGGGAGAACGAAAGGTCCGAGTCGAATAAACGTAAATGTATGAATGAGACACTTCTAAGCATACCCAGGTGTCTTGCCAGCTCAGTGCAGAGGGGTCACAGAGAAACAGAATGTCTAATCATTGGAATAAACACAGCTGTGCATACTTACATTTTCCTTACCTATTTTGCTAGTGGGGAAAAAAATAATCACTCCTCAGAAGATCTTTTCCAGCCACTTCTAGCTTCTTTATTTTTTATTCAAATTTTTTTCTTAAGAAGTGTGTGAGAGTTATTTTTTTATTTAAAAAAAAATAAATAATTAAGCTCCATATGCTGATTGGTTGTTCCCTTTCAGATTATTTTTAGCATTTGGAATGTTGCTTTGCCTTCCAAACATTTTTGGAATCAAATTGTATGGAAGCGTGTGAAGACAATTTTTTTCAGTGTGGAATTTTAATGCAGAGAAGAAGGAGACTAAAAGGATTTTTGGACAGTCAATGCAAAACTGGAAGATTTTGTTTGTATGGAGCCAATGGGAAAAAAGAACAAAACTAATTCTGCTCAACATGAGGCACAAAAAATTCAGCAGGAACCACTGAGGGTTACAATTTAAAAAAATTTCTACAAGCTTCAGAATAATATTTTAAAACCTTTGAATTAATCATGAATATTTTGAATAGTTATGTTGTTTTGAGACTTTATACAAACTAAGAAATCTGGCTGTAAAAAACCAAACATGCTTTTGGATAAATCAGCTGGTCAAATAACAGATATTACCTCTCTCTAGAAACCTTACCCCACTTGTACTTGCTTTTAAGGAATTCATTGTCACAGCATTTTGCAAAGAGAATTTATGACAGGGTCGAAGGCTTCTTGCAAAATTAAGTTGAATAACTGAAACTATTCTTTCTTGTGACCAGAAAGCTGCTTTTAGCACGTCATTTGAAAACAAGGGGCTCAGCCAGCAATTGCTGCTGCAGTACGTGCAAAGTATGTATGGATAAAACTTGTAGATACCAGTCTGCTACTGAGATTTACAGCAACTGCTATCTGCATTTCCATAAGAAATCCACATTTTTCTTTGTTTACTTTTCTTTTATAACCTGACCAAAGATATTGCTCCGAGCTGAAAATTTCTTTTAATTTACAGGACGGGGAAAAGAAATCTGTTGTTCATTAAAACAATCTTGAGTCTGATACACCTCAAAAATAAATTTTGTAAAATGAGATTTTACCGTTGTTTTGGGAATGTGATAGATTTGCTACTTTGGAGATTGAGCAACGAACAAACATATTTACAGGGCTTGATGGTTGTCTGAAGCCCCCTAATTTTCAGCCTCCCTGCACAGCTGTTTCTTCTGCAGCAGGCCAATGTCCTTTGGGAGACCTCTCCCACCCAGCTGAGAAACCATCACCCCTTTCCCGACCCACGGGATCCCCACGCAGGCTGCTTTGCCGTAACAGAGCAGCCACTGATGAACGGGGCAAACTGGCACGCTCAGCTCCCCTTGCAGTTGGACCTGGCTGACAGAGTTCACCTCTTTTGTGGTAGCAGACATTAATCAAGATGGCGGGATTAGTTGGGAATGATTTTGTTGACGTGGCATTCCATCTCTGCAAGTGCCCTTAGTGCTCCTTCCTGGGGCAGACGCGGGCGCAGCAGAGAGATGGGTCGTACACGGGAGATCTAGGTAGAAACCCTAACTGAACTTTGTTGATAAACCAAATAAATTATTTTTTTTTCCTGTGAAAAGTAGAAACAAAAGGAAAAGTTACAGAGGGACATCATTATGGCTAATTCTCTTTTAAATATCCAGGCCAATTCAGCTAATGTTATAGCAAGGGACATATTGAAGCAATTTTTAAATAACCTTTCCCGCCTGCTTCTGCACAACCTTATCACTGTTTTTCCTACACAGGGAAGCAAAACTCCCACCAAGCCTCCAAGTGTTGCACAGGGCTTGCAATGTGCTCCAACAGCAGCTCCCTTGAGCACACTCGGCAAGTGAAGGGCTCTGCTTCACCTTTTAAGGTACAGCTTCATAGCTGTGCGCTACACAGGTTTTAAAAAACATTTTTAAAAACCACACTGCTGGCAAAAAAACCACATGAAGTGAAATAATCTCTTTAAAATGTATTTTTAAACAGTTTCCTCACACAGTGGAGCCCATTGAGTATACAAATAGCTAGTTGTAAATAACTGGGAGACTCAAAGCTGTGGAGCAGATCAAATAGTCACAGGCAGGGGATATCCAAAGCCAAACTTTCATTAGGTGCATTTTAAAACTTTGCAAGTTTGCAAGAACCAGAACCAGCTTTGTAATTTCAATGGCCCAACGCAGCTGTTGACTTCTGGTAGTCTAGTTCAAATCTGCTCTGTAGTGAGAACATGTCCAAACACTTCTCCATCGTAGCAAGGGGAGGATAAGATGGGCGCTGAACTACTTGAAGGACTGAGACTGGGGGAGAACTCAGGAGAGCAGCAAGAATGAGACATTTGTGTAACCTGGGAAAAGCCTAAGAGACTGGGGAAGTTCAGCCTGGTGAAGGGCTGAGGCGAGTAAGAAAATATCTCTAGATAAAGAAAGGAAGGCAGGGACCAATCAATCTCACTAATCTACAAGGCCAGAAGAACAAGTAATGGGGTTTGAATTACACATGTGTTACAATAATAAAAGTGTTGTAAAACATAATCTGTTACAAGGAGTAAGAAGAGAAAGTATTTTCAGGGCACAGGACCAAAATGCAAAGGGCTTGATTTATTTCCTACCTCTGCTGTAGATTTCCATCGTGTCTTCAGCTTTTCCATCGCTGAAGGAGGTTCCAGGAGGATCAAAGAGTTAATACTGATGTGTGCAAGTTATAGTAGAGAAAGTGATTGAACTTGGGTCATATCAATTTTATATCCATATAAGTACAACTGTATCAGTGCATATGCAAGGAAGATAATAAACAAAAAAGCCTTGTAATTTTGTTACAGTAAAGGTTGTATAAGAAACGCAAGTCATTAGATAAACCACTGCTTGTGGACAGCCTGTTCACAAGTCATTCCTAGAAAGACAGCATCATCCAGGGTTATTAGCTAATTTTTGGTTCTCTGATTCAGCAGCCAAAAGAACAACTGTCTAAGGAGCAGTTTAAATGACAGTTCAAAATGTTTTAATTCTTCTACATGAAAGAAAAAATATTTTGCTTTGCTCAGTATGAAATAGTCCTTTTGGTCACTTCTAAGAGAAGCGTAGGAGACGAAAGGTGCAGGGAGGGAGAAGGAGCCAACCTTTTTCATCAAATGGCTCCTGTTGCAGAGGAGAAGGGGGTTCAGTTCAGCCTGGAAGTGTCCTGGCTGTGGACTAAAAGGGGAACAACGTCATCACCCTCTATATAGGCTGTCTGGCAAATACAGCTTTCCTGCTCCCAGATGTAATTTTACTGAAATTATACAATGAACTGGAATATCCAGCTGGAATTAGCTAGTAGTATCAGTCCAGCCAAAGTCAGGGATGCTAATTTTATTGCCCAGCAACCGAAAATCAGCAAAAGTAAGGAATATCAGAGTTCATTATCATTACAGAGGGTTATACATGCAACTTGGAAAAAAGGCGACAGAACAGAAATAGGACTTCTTTTAAGGAGGGTAATAAACCCTTGGATCAGGTCGGATAGGAACGTGGTAGAGCCTCAGTGACTTGTAGCCTTTAAGTGATGATTGCCCATCTTTCTGAAATGCAGGCTACAATTCAAGCTGAAGTTAAGGCCCTGATGCCTAAATTATTAGATAATGTTTGATGAATTGTGTTATGCAGGTCAGACCCACATACCCATGGTGTTCCATTAGGGCCCTAACATCCCCAACAGCAGATGACATGAAAGTCAGGAATATAACTATGACCACAGCCAGCTTCATTCTTAGCACTGCATTTGATGTGCCACACTGAGGGCTACCTATGAACAGGAACCCACTGGAAAAGCTAGTTCTGGTTTCATTTATATATCGAATTAGTTGAAGGTAATTGTGTGATTATTCATTTTCCATTCATTCTCTGAGCTCTCACTTTTGATTTAACCTGAGTCACTCTGAACGAGTTTGAGCTCCGTTGAAACAGAGCATGCAGAGATAAGAACATCCACGCACAGGCTCACACTTAAATTACACCGTGAATTAAAACCCGGCTTGTTCCGCTCCCAGGCTGGATGCAAACAAAATCACTTGAGGCACCACAGAGCCCTGAACGGTGTACGATTTAATTGCTAATCACCACTGACAGTCTGTTGGCTCAGTAGGCAGACAACACAACGTGCAAACTGCCAACAAGAAGTGAGTCGGCAATAAATAAAGATACGGATTCTGGAATTTCGGCTGAATCCAGCTAGCCTGTGGGGATGACAAAAAGGGGAATTTTGAAACCTCTGATCTCTTAAGAAGCCAGTTATAGCCAGGCGCAGTGGAAAAAGAACCTGGGCCAATTGCTCTGTGTTGTGGCCCCAAACTGAGCTGGTTATTACAAAACGCCATTCTCTGTTGCTCAGCCGGTGTTTCAGAGCATCACTGATCCTGAGTTTACTGGTATGGTCTGGCTACATTTGGTTGCCCTGCAGTCAGTTGATCCTATTTCACAGCCAATTTGCAACACGGGTCTGGTGAGTGGCAGAGGCTCTCTTGGCCGCTTCTCACAGCAGCATCCAGTAGAGATCTGCTGGCCCCAAACTGGAGTGACTCAGTAGAGAAGTTGGTTTTGCGTGTGTGAGCCTGACTCATCTTCCAATTACTGAGGAAATAGTTTTGTCCGGGAAATAGCCTACACCATCAAGGCCTTTTCACAAAAGATGCTTTCCTCTGCGTTGTTCCTAGAAAACCATTCAAAACAGACGCTCAAAACCAAGATGGGTTAATCTCTTAGAAAGCGAGATGACAGCATTGCATGGAGAGCTTGCGGGGCCAGGAACATGCATTTCCCAGTGGAGATACCAGGGCTCAGAGGCAGATGAAGACATGAAATGCCAAGTGGGGGGCCGCACTGGAGGATGTCCTTTAGCGAGGGGTCTGAGACCCTGCTAGCTGTGAGGGAGTTAGCCTAAAGCAGGTTAACCATCACCTCTGAACGACCAAGCAGACTAAAACCTTACCACCCCTGTCTCTAACCTCTGCCTGTCCCATAGCTGGAGTGGAGGGCAGCTCGTCCTCCAGCATCCCGGCATTTCCCAGACTGTGCTTCTGCTCCCGTCCTAGCAGGCACACAGCCCCGCTTGGTCCAGGGAAATGCATTTACTGCAAAGCAGAGGGAAAATACGAAATAAAGGAAGTTTCTCTGGGGGAAAGGAGTGATCAATGAAACTGTTTCTTCTGTGGTGCAGCTGCTTGATCCTGCAGGATATCGATGAACAGCCCTTTGTGGATTAGTAGAAAGAACCAGCGCTGTTGTGTTACCAAGATAAAACTATTCAGGTGTGATTTTCCCATTCCTTTAAGACATAAAAAACCCCTGGCAGCAACTTCTGAGCACATCCTATTCTTCTTTCCTCCTCAGAACCATGGTAGAAAAACAGTTTATTGATCTCTGCTAAGAAATCAAATGTTGTTATAACTCCGAAGGGTGTCCAGTTACAGAGAAAATCGGTGGTAATCGGAAGCTTCGCGCAGACCTCGCGTGACCCTGCTCATTCCGGCACAGAAAACTGTTTTTGTCTAACTTCGAAAGAAACCAGACAAACCCTGTGAGGTTACTTATAATCCTGACACCGCTCTCAGAATTGCCATATGCTGGGAACATGCCTTCTTGCCTATCTACAGTATATATCTGAAGGACTTTGTTGCAGTCCTGATATCTGGCATATCTTAAGCCTATTTAGAACATCAACACCATCAATCACTTGGTATGGGGCCGAGCAGCTGGATGAACCTTGGCTATCATGCAAAGGCTATTTGTCATCTGGGCAAGTCTGTTTGGCGTATAATGCTCCAGTCCCAGAACAATTTTCCCTCTCCAAAAATATTCTCTTTGATTCAGGAAACACGTGATTAATAATGAACAAGAGCTTAAAGATGGAGGTCAAGGCTGAAGTCTTAACCAAACAAGTGCATTGCTTACTAATGTTTGCCTCAGCCTTCAGATATTCCCTTGAAGAGCACCCTCAGTGGACAAATGCAAAACTCTTCCTAAATAACACGAGATTCGAGAGACCTGCGTGGCCGTGGCCACAACAGAGGTTTTCCTTGACTGTGACGATGCTTTTCTTACAACTCGGTAGCCAGACAACAAATCTCTAAGAGGAACCCACATTTAGGATGAACTGTGCCCACCTCACATTCCCATTCTCTCCAAGACAAGCGACACTTGGCATTTCTGACATTTAGGTAATTAGCCCTCTCTTTAAAATAAGAAGTATTAGCTGAAGTATCTCAACCATCTGTCTGAGCCAAAATAAGAGCAAGGGAGTTTACATAAACAGTCTTAGCACGCTTAACAAGCATGTAGCTAATGATTTATTTTTTTAAGCCTCAACGATAGAGGCTACTGGATATAAGCAAGTACTTCATCATTTGTGTCTCTGTGCTGTTAATGAAAGACTAGTAATTAGTGGGTGACTAAACTTCAAAAGTACATGTTGCTTCAGTACATGGTGTTGTAAAAGACAGATTCTCCCCAGCCATCTGCAGAGCCAGAAGGAAAAGGGAGGAGAAAAATATTTTGAAAGTTTGCCCTATCAATTAAAGCATTTTGTTCATATCTTCAGGTCCTCTTCCTAACCTCTCTTCACCACTTACCTCTCCCCATCTTCTCTGTATTTGTTAGTTGCCTAATCTTGTTTAGGGTGTAAAGAGGCAGGGAAGATGTGTCTCCCTGTATTTTTATAAACAGATTCCAACACAATGCAGTGCAATCTAACATCTGACTCACTGCGAGGCTGGCTGGGTACAAGGCATAGGCAGCACTTGTGCTTATAGGGACGACCCTGTTAAGAAATGACAACACCTGCAACCACCAAATTTGTTAGCGCTCGTTACTGAAGCAGGGTGAGTGACCTCATCATATTTAACAGCTCTGAGCAGACACAGCACTGGAGATCCTGAGGGCACAAGCAGAATTTCCACTAGTGATGTAATAATATACCAGGATAATTAACCCCTTTTCCACTCCCAATGGCTTGAAAAACTGCATAGTCCAGCTGGCAAGCTCCCCAAGCTTGGAACCCGTGCAGCCAGGATTTGTACAAACAAAAACCAAAACAAAAGTCATCGGCGGTCTGTCTCGTCTCTGAACAAGCGCAGCATTCAGAGGGGAGTGTGGGTCTAGCCCGGCAGCGGTCACGCGAGCACGGATGCCACCACCTCCATCTCCCAGCACTGCTGGAACAGCAGCAGCAGACACACAGGGTACAAGCGATGGCAAGAAGCGATCCAAGGATATGGCAAAAAATGCACATTTTTAGCAGTTTTTCAAACGGAGCTGAAAACCCTAGGGACTGAGGAGTGAAATATCTTGTTTACAGTTAAATTCCTGATCCACGTAACTAAGCAACGCAGCACCATGGCTCCATAAATGGAAGCAAAGTTAATTTTTTAACAATGCCACATTACCTTTGTACATCTTGTTCCTACCCTCCCTCAGGGTCTTACATGAATGAATCAGAAAATTGCTCCCTTATGTTAGGCTTGTGTCTGCACCTGCATTAAATTCACGTCAGAGAGGGGTGGAGGAGGCAGACGTCGGGAGCACCAATACGATGGTACCTCCGGATTTCAACTCCCTGTCTGTCCAACATGACATTTGCCTTTAATAGCTTTTCGAGGCACTACAAGAAACAAGCCTTGCTCCAGTGGTGGTCCCTTCAGACAAAAAAACGAATAAAACCAGTCTGGGATCTTGTCTAGTTTCATGCCTGTCTCCCATATGGCTGGTCATCCCCCCGAAAACAGCCAGGAAGCAAAGTCCATGCAAATGGCAATTAATTACACTTACAATATTTTTGTAAATAAAAGTACTTTCTTTGCACCAGACTAATATTTTCGACAGTAGAGAACTAGAGTTCCGAGCCGCTGAATCTGGGGCCTGCGGGTGTCTCCGCGCTGGATTCCTGGAGCGATACCCACAGCCTTGGTCTGGCTTCGAGCCAAACCCAGAGCTGAAGGGGCCTGCTCTCTGGTTCTGGTTTTGGATGTTGCTTCCGTGATTTTGGCACGGGTGGCTCAGAACGCAAGCTCAGCCTTGAACCCCAGCATTAGACTAAACCTAATCCGAAGCTTCAGCCTGCTTCACATTATTCCTGCTGGTTAATTCCAGCTGCTAAACTTCTACCCCCACTACGAGCCAGAGAGTGTTTTGTTGACAAATTTGCCACGCATTTCAAGGAAAGCAGGATCTGGCCAAGGCTTTGGGGTTATATATTTTTTTTCCACTGCAGGAAATGGAAGTGTTGGCAAAAATAGTCGTCGTTGTTTAGGATAAGAGAGTGTTTGGACATATCCAGTTTTAAGTGGTCTGCTTAGTCTGATACTCTTGATATATGAGACAGCAAAGAAATATGTCTAGAAGTCTTGGAATGAGGCATCTTTTTTATAAGATGAGTGAAATACACACAAGGATGAAATATTACTTTCATATTACCACCAAAGCTGGTTAAAATTCACTCAATTGACTCCAGATGTGGGTTTCTTCAGCAATTTTAAAGTTAGCACTACTGTAACTAGGTGTGAGGCCAAGGCAAACTACTCTAGCGCTTTATAGCACTTGGAAGCTACAGTAGTCAAATCAAAATACGTTACAAGAGAATCAGTTTCTTTAAGCTTAGCAGCAGGAAGGATTTAATATACCGAATACAGCCAACCCATCTTCATTTGAAAGAACGTAAAATAAATCCTTACCACATTTGTGACTTATTATTTGCATAAAGGACCTGGTTCAAGAAGATCTCTGGCATTAATCATGCAAGCAGGGCCATACCACTCCACAGTACTTTCTGCTTATTTTATTTTTTTTTCTATGAGATGACAACTATGCTTAAGGTAAGCATGCACCTCCACACTCTGCTGATGCAGGTCAGTCATCTGAATATTTGAAGCCACTTTCAGCATTTATTAAGTGCTTAATGGAAGATGTTAATTCTACTTTTTTACTCTTTTCCTCTGCCTGCTCATTCTCCTTGCAATTAGGAACTCCGTGTAACAAGCTGCACAAAGGAATCCACTGTGGTGCTCATCAGCAAGAAGTTTGACTCATCCTGCAGTGATGGCACTGTGTATTTTGACGATGTCTTTCAGCATCTTATCTATTCAATAACCACTTGTATTTACACTGGCACAGAACATTGCAGTTACTGCCTTCACCTATTACTTCATTATTAAGCTGTGAGAGTGATTCCATAGTGAAAGGCAAGCAGCCTCCTCAGTGCTTTCCTGACTAACTGCTGAGGTTGTCCTGGGCTCCAGCCCAGCTCACCTTGACAGAGCTTTGAACGTGGGCAATGCCCATCCTCTGCTGGGCTCAGGGGAGAGAGGGTTTCCATGGCAATAAGTATTCAGACTCATCCTTGACCCACTGACACCTCTGTGGTGATAAAATGACTACACTTACCTGGCAGCTCCAACCAATTCTGCTTTTTGCACTGCAAGGCTGGTAGGATCTTGTTCTTTAAGTCCCAGTTCCTGGAGCAACGAGGTTGCCACGTTTCCTGAACCTTATTTTACCTGTTTTTTTAGTTTATTTTAAGATACAAAAGGGTGCTTGGAAATATGACCCTAGGGCACCCTAAAAGATAAGAAACTGGAAAATTATTTATTTTAAAGTAAGGACCTTGCTCTGTGTAAACCAGTCTCCTCACTTTTGAATATTTAATGCTGGCAGTGTTGCAGCCATGCTCCGCTGGAATGACAGACCTGCTCCACTTCCACCAGGGAAAAAACTTTCTCTGGCTGCAACGGAAGAAGTAAGATTTGCCACAAAATTGCACAGCAACCTAAGTGTTTAAGACGTTCTCTAAAGCACTCAAACCCGGCTCCTTTCTGCCTGACATTTCCAGTGTGGGCATATTGCAAGAGCATAATTTTAATATATAATTTAAGGTGGTCAGGTAAGTCTGTTTTACTATATTTCATAGAAGTAAAGGCTTGGAAAGAAAACCTGAGGTCACTTAGGGGTTGTGACTGACCTTCTGTTGAAATAGTTTTATCAGAAAACTGCCTTAGTATGTGTTGGTGATGTAAGGACATATCCTCAGCTGGTAAAAATCAGCTTGTAGCTCCACACATGGCAGGGGGTCTTTGTCAAGTTACAATAATCTCATGCAGATTTCCCCTGACCATTTTAGAACTCTTCAGTTCCTTTGTAAAAACATCGCTTTGCTAAAAGTTTAAGAGAGATGTGAGTAGCAGAGAAAAGAAAAAAGTGACAGTAAAAAAGGAGAAAATGTCTTATACTTAAAAACCCTTGGCATACTACACAGCACTATTTGATTAAGTGAAGTTGTAATACAAAGACAAGGATTAATCACACAGAAGAGTAACATAATTAATTGCAAAAGCTAAGGGAAAATTTCAAGAAAGAATGCATCCTTTCATTTAGCTTACAAAAATACAATTAGTAATTATTACTGATTTCCTGGAGAAAGTCCAGAGCAGAATTAAAAATATCTCAAGTCACCGGGAAGTTCATTGGTCCGCAGGGACAGACCTGCTGGGCTGCGGGAAGCTTAGATTTGTTCAGCAAACTTCTTGTTTTTCAAATGATCTGTGCTGAGTTACACACCAGGACAGCCATGACTGGGTCTGTGCCAGGACTAGTGGAACTCTTATTTTTAAATGCCCACTATCTATTTTAAATAAAAAGAAAACTAGATTTCTGCCTGAAAATTTTGTAACAGCTGCTCTTACAAGTAATATTTAAAGACCATTGGAATTCAGAAAAATTGTTACAAGCAATCAGAAAAACCATGAGCAGATCAATTTTATCTAAACTATTTTAGCTCATGTGGGGCAAATTGATGCATGTCAGAGGAACAATATCCTATAAAATGTATCTATCTGCCTGGGATCATCTGACCAGCCTTCACATTTGTTGCAGGCTGCATACATACAAATGCTCTTCAGCCACAAGCATCTCATCAAAACTTGTAGGTGATGTTACCCACGCAGAGGAGTTTGTTTCGCCCCTCCCTCCTCGGGACAGCAGCAGCTCCAGCGCAGGACTGCTGCCTCCTCTGCAGGGACGTGGGAGGATGCCACAAACTTGGAATCACCACGCACCCAAAACACCCCCTTTTTTAAAAAAACCTCCCACAAAACCATTTGGCTCTGTATCTCTGCACTCAAGACGCAGCCTCTACTTCCGCAGGGGCTGCTTGGCAGCCCCTGGGTTTAGCGGAAAGTTTCCAGTTGACTTTGGTAGGAACTGAATCAGACTGTAAAGCCATGTAGCACGTCCTGAGGGTGATCAGCCAAACGTCCAGCCTCATGTCTCAGATTCAGGTAAAATGCTCGGGATGAGAAATTATTGTCTATGGAAATTAGTGGGGAAAAATCAATCGATGTCAACTGAGAATCTGGCCAGGCAGTTTTCAAATGCGTGGAATATGCCTACAGCATCAGACCGGTGCAAACAGCTACAGATTCAGGTAAACAAGCAGTTAGTCTGAGTATGTCCAGTTGCAGTGAATCGAGCCTCCTTGCCCCGACCTTCAAACCAAGCTGCATATGCAAGTTAACCTCCAGGCTTGCTTCATACACTGTCTACCTTCAAAGCAAGGTGTTTCGAGCCAATACTGTTTCTAGCGGCATATCTCTATTATTTTAAAAGGGGGTAGTGCTAAACTTGATCTTAAATTCCCGTTGAATCTTGGCCTGCTGGGTACAAAGAGCCAGACTGTGGTCTGCATCCTGGATGCTTTGTGCTGCTGACTCTCTGCTGACCCTCTGCTCGAGAGACCCTCAGTGGGAGCAGAGCCAGAACAGCCAGGTGTGTGCCATCATCTCCCTCACAGCCCAGCAGAAGGGACGTGGAAGGAGGAGTGTGAGCAGACACAAATTCTTCTGGAGGCCATTCCAAGATGGGAGGAATCTGAGCAACCCTAAGGTTGTTCAAGGCTACCTTTGGGGTAAAGATGGAACAGAACAAGCCCCAAAACCTGATAGCCACAAACACCTCCATGTGCACCTTCCCCACTCAGCTGAATCCAGCTTGGTGTTACCTGAAATGCTTCTGCTACATTATTATATTTCACTGTAACCAAGCATTTGCCTTCGATTGGTTTCTGTGCTGCTGTTGAGTACATGAACAGTTTGTACATCTTCTGTGGTGCGTGAAAGTAAAGACAACCCATTGTATTCAAAGTTGTAAAGTAATAACATGTATTTTATGTTCCAGGTACTTGTAGGACCAAAAGTCTCTCCAGGACGTTGATCTGGAAGAGCAGAACTGATGTAATTCTATTTTGGTAGTCATTGTCAAGACTTAGCAAATGCCCATGTGAAGTGGCACCGATGAAGACACAAACTCTCAAGCAGTGAACTGCTTCTTACAGAAATCGTCAGGGAGAGTTCTGTATTTACAGGGAGATGGACGAGATGTTATAATAGGTCTTTTCCATCTCAGATTTTTAGCACTATGATTCATGCTAATTGTTAGTGGGAAATCACTTAGTGTCAGCAATAGAGGTGACACATTCATTTCTTTTTAGTCATTGCACGTATATTGTGTTTGAGGTGAAAGAAAGGGTTTATTTCTCCTCTCCTTTCCCCAGAAGCATGTTTGGATTTCATGCATAAATAGTCTTTCTTCCCTTAATCTGATTCACATGACAGTATGCATTTGCATAAAGCTTCTTCTTGGGAAAACCATTCAAACCTTTATCTAGAGACAGTAGACGTGTCGATGAATTATGTCCTGCTTTACAAGACAGCTTTTTTTTTTTCATTCTGATGCATTATTTGTATCATATGCTAATTTATTATAATGGTTATTAAGAGCACCAGGCCTTGCCTTTCAGCTTCCCACATTTCCCCAGGCATACCCTAACATCCTCTCTTTTCAGCTGTACTCATCTCCTCCTGTCAGGAATTAAAAACCAATTAATACATACCGCAGATAAAAATGTTAACACCAACCCACTCGATATTTTTGTGGTCACAGCTCCAGCATGCTTTGTGCTTTCTAGACATCCTAGCTGGATCTGCCCCAGCAAGAATGTGAATGGTAACATACTATAAAGCATTTTTACAATACCACCTGTGGTTGGCCTGAGGGACAGTACTACAATTTAGCCTAAAAATAAATCTTTGGGACAAATAAAGCTCAGATTTGTATCTAGAACTTTAAAATCTTCCAGACCATGCTTCAAACATACACACGAATTGAAAGGGGATGAGTAGGGAAGTCAGGATAGCAATTGCCCTCCTGGCTTTCTGCCACCTTGGGTTAAAATCTTGCCCCTAGAAGCTCCACTCAGCAGAAGGTGAGCCCTCTAGACAAGGAGTGAAGAACAGCCCCACCTTTTCACTTCAAACTCATTCACTTCCCTAACCAAGAAGGAAGGTTTCATACTCCAATCCTATCTCCTTCCTAAATTCCATGTCAAAAAGCTCCCATCTTAGGTGGAGATCGTACTCTAGAGCTTTGACCTGTTACTCTAGAGCTTTGACCTGTTACTCTTAAGTCAACAGAGTCAGACTGGGATAAAGCTAAGCATTCCCTGGCTTCCACTTTGGCCCATTTCTAGCTCTTGGATTGGTGGCAATATCCTTCTGAACTCTGACAAAATGTACTCCATGGGATAATGCATTTTTGTGGCTATGTAACTGAAGAAAGAGAGATCCAGTCTACACAACTGTAGTTTTGAAAAAGCCTACAATATATAAACTAACAGTATATCTAGATATATGTTATGGCTTTTAATAAACAATAATATTGCACTAGAGACTTTTATGAAACTAAGTTCTTTTTGTATCAAACCTGAAATAAAAGTTTGAATGAAGCCAGTATCAATATTTTTCCTCTTGGTACAGTATTATAGGTTTTAGAAAGCCAAAATCTATATAAACTTCACTAAAACATTACTTTTCCATGGAGCCACTATGTCTCAAGTTGATACAATATTTACCATGATAACGGAATTTTGAAGTGTCTTCTCTGGAAAGAGAAGTGTAGATAGATGTTGTATCAATATTAAGTCAATAGTTAGAATAAGAATAGATCACCATTCATACAATACAGTGCTAGAAATGTGTCAAGCGGTTTGGTGACACCATAAACCACAAAAGCACAAGTCAATTACGCTCTCCTTTGGGAAGATTTTGAATTTGCAGCTCAGCTGAAGTGGCTCTTGGTAAACTAAAACAGTGATAAACATAGCAATACATCACTGTATACATGTTTAGATACTTACATAAAATAACTTCAAAGCAGTCGGATTCAGGTAAGTACCTTCCAATAAACTGAATGAAGGCAAAATTCTAAATCCAATCGTCTATGTTTTCAAATCACAGCTATTTTTACATCAGTTATTCCACTGAGATAATTCATAAGAGTAATGGTTTTCAGAATGGGGCCCCATATTTTCAAAATGCAGCAACAGTCCTTAATTATCAGGCTTATTTAATGTGCATGCAAACTAAAGGATGTAAAGGTTAAATATTCGGTGTAAAATAATGCAGTAATGGAGAAACAGGTCCTTTAAAAAGATACAAAAAATGATTCAGTGGGAGGCAAACATTCTCCTTCTGCTGTTCAGTGCAACCTTTGCATTCCCAATTATTCCATGTTGAGTAATATATTACAAAAAGGAGAAAGTATTATGTGTGTGCAGAACCAATTAATTTCTTAAGGAAAGGAGAAGTAAGGTAAATCAGAGAATTCATCCATTATGAACAAAGCACCATTGGAGGTTTACAACTCAGAATCACTTTGATACCCAACACCCTGAAGTCCTGAGATCTGTCTCCTCGGCTGATGGAGATAACCATCCACATGGAGACATCAGTTTTGTTTCTTGGATCCGTACAGCTGCCATTACCACAAAAAGGCAACGCTATGTTACTTGGACAGACCTAACTGAGTGTCAAGTTCTTCTGCTCAAAAGAGAGAGACTCAAACACACACATTTTGAAAAAGCAAGCGCCTGCAGCACTCATGACACGGCAAGCTGCCTTATACCCCTCGTGTCTTCCACTTTCTGGTGAAACTGGGGTTTCATTTGAAGCCTGCAGGCATTCTGTCATGTGCGAGCATACACAGTGTCCATAGACTTGCCAGATTCTTCCTCAGTAAGGAGTTCTCTCTCTCCACATCCTCACAATCCTGTTTTCACCCATCCCAAAGAGAAATCAAATGAAGAGAAGGGGGAAGAAATTCACTGAGAAGGGGACAAATCCAGATAAGCACACCTCAAATATATGCCTTTCTATCCCCTATGGTGAATCATGAGCATGGCCCTTCAGTACAAAGAGCCCTCTTCTAATGAGCAAGCGGCTTTCCCGGGGGGCCAGGGGCTGCTCCAAGGCTCAGGCTGGATTACATCCCACCCGCTCAGGTTTCTCTCCTTGTTGTCCTCGGTACAGGCTGCTCAGCTGAAGAAGAGCACGTAGAGGAGACAGAGTGTCAGTGAAAGAAATTGCTACCAGAGCTAATCCCTGTTTCTTCCAACGAGCTGGATATACAAAAGACTCCACAACATCGATTTGAGGAGCATGCGTGTCTACATGTGGTTCCTAGTCTGTATACAATGTATATTCCCCAGAGAGGCTGGGGAATATCCTGTGTGACAGCCTGGACATGGTAACAACACCAACCTATCCCTAAGCTTTCGTTTTACCACAGTATATTCCTCTCCAGCATTTGTTGATCATTTATTGCCAAATACTGAAAAAATCCCAAAACTTGAATACAAGATTCTTAGTTTAAGAGTTTAAACCAGTCCCTGTCTGGGAATGCAAATATACCACATACTACAAAGCATAAAGTCCTAGAGAGTGGGGTGCACAGGGGCAAACACTGGCAAAGGGATGGATGGACCAGCTTTGCTCTCTGCACTGGTCTGACTTCATCGCTCCAGTTCTCCACGCAAAATCCCTGCTGTAGAAACACTCTCCTGCTTTTTGATGTGGTGTGGCTAACAGGAGAAAACTGCAGCAAAGACAGAGACATGCAACCCCCACTGCCCAAGCTGCTTCCCCACTCTCCCTTCAAATCGATAAAAACCACTCCAGATGACTGTATTTTAATCCTGTCCAGCCTATGCAGTCAGCCCGAGACTCCTTTGCGGGATGGTCTGAGTAACCACCACTCTAAAGCATCAAGGGACCAAATGAATAGTGCTAGCTGTTGAGAGGCTTGCCTGTTCCTTGCTAAAGAGCTGCCAGGGAAGAGCAGCTTCAACAGGACATCAGAAATGAGTAACTGACATGGAGCCCAAAAAAACTGTGTGTGGATAAGCCTAGATAATCATAGCTATAGAATAATGGCAATACCCTAGCAAGCCCTGAAGATTGCTCATCTTGCAAAGACAGATCTGCCAGACCAGGAGAGTGCTACCTGCTGAGAGTGCTCATGGTCCAAGAGGGCACTGAGGACACCCTGCTTAGGTGTACCTGTCCCCAGAGATCTGCCATAGCTGTAGCTAACAAAAATTACATAAACTTGTGTTAGTGGCCATAGTTAGGTTTCTGAGGTTAGGAATGGCTGTTTTTTCTTGCTAAGATCAGTAACAGCTGAAGAAATCCAACAGCCTTCTTTTATGAGCCCCTTAGAGCTTGTAAAATGGTATTAGCTATTATCATAGTTAATATCGTCTGATGTGGAAATATAAACTTGGGAAAACAAGTACTAAAACATTTGTGTAAATGTAACTCCTGACATTTATATTTACTAATTTGCTTTTGAGCCGTTTTCCATATTAAAAAAAGAGATTGATTACTCCGAACGTGGAAAATACCACGTTGTCACTAATATATTTTATTTGATTATAAAAGCAATAGAAAAAGGTTTTTAATATAATTCTTATGCACAATTCAGTATGCAACATTTTTTTCAAATCTAACACACACTTGACAAGAAACAGATATGTTGAAAGACATCAATAAACGTACTGATTAAGAGTTTGAGACACTTACTTTAAAAATCTGGAGCAAAGGATGACTATTCTAATTACCTGAGACATGTGAAGTCAATTGTCCTTAATACTTTAAGAATGACAGATTACAAATGAATAGATATTAGGGCTTTCTGCTCTGTTGCTTGCTGAAGAATCTGTTGAAGGACAAGTACTTGGATATGTCACCTTGTGTCTGGGGAGGGGGGAGTGAAGAAGAATGAAAGGATGATGATGGGAAAAGTGAGATTATCTCAGTGTTGCATTCTTTCCTAAATCCAAAGTGGGAACTGATTCTCCAAGAGAAAACAATGCTTTGTGTTTTTCAATTAGAAATACTTAAAGGTATAGGCAGCTAAGCTCCCAGCGTTAGGCTCTCTTCACAGCTCTGAGTAGTGCTAAGAAACTGCACAGACTGTATTTTCTGTATATTAAAAAAGGAATTAATACTCCTTAGTGCTAGAATGACATGGCCCTCTGACCAAGCTGTTTGCTTTCAAGAGAAAAGGCTCAAAACAACAGCTAAACTTCTGATAACACAAATCTCCAGCTAAATAAAGATTTGATCTTTGTTCTAAGCATGTCTGTAAGCAGCTTTGCCTTCAAAGAGAAAAGGCATACCTGGGATCCAACCCTGCTCCTCTACAGGTCAGAAGGAGTACGGACTGAGGTTAGAGAGTGTAGCATTTCCTTTAAGTAACAATTTTTAGATGGAAACAGACTGTGAGAACTACAGTGTGAGGCCAGAGTTAGCACAGTCATCTAGTTTACATCTCCTGCACAAAATAAGCCGTAATTTGCTGCTTCCAGCATGTAACACCGTTAGGGACCTTCTGCCACCGTATTTGTACACAGTCACTTGAGGCAAAGAAAACCCAGCAGAAGTCACACAGCAAACACAGCCAGTACTACGGTCCATGAGGTCCTCCTAGGGCAGCTACCACAAACAGCAGCAAGAGGGTCCCTCAGCGACTGGGCTGGTGTGGACCCAAACAATGAGGCCCAGTCTTCACCACTCTGTGATGGACAGAAGCTGTATATGTTCTCCTGGTGACCAGTGCTCATGGGTTAATGCCTACCTGCCACTCTTTACACAAACACCTTTGAAACCGGCAACCTCACTGTGGAAGTATTTATGACATGTTCATTACCCAGCATCTGAACACCTGGAAGAGAAAAGGCTCTGGATTCTATTACCAATCCTCTGAGTTGTGCTGTTCCACTAATTACTTTTAATTCTCATTCATTATAAATACCATAGCTGTGTCTCTGCCCATCTTTCTCTTGCTGCATGAAGTGCAGTGTAGAAAAATTATTTACTCTTATCTAAGTCACCAAGTGAGAAAATGAGACTGTATTTCTCTTCAAATCCACAAGAAATAAAATGGCTTTAATAAAAAATGCTTTATGCCTAACATAATAATATTTATCTATGTAAATAAATATTGGCATCTATTGTCCCCAACACAATTAACATTCAATTTCCAGGGAATATTCCACAGGTAGTGACTGAATGCAAAATGCAGCTCTTCAAAAGCAAGATTTCAACAATATGTATAAAATGTACCTAAGTACATCATAATGGGTAAGGGACACAACAAAACTGGTAAATCACTGATAGCCATTATAAATTCAGCAACAGATCTATTAATGTTGAGGTCCTGTAAACACAAGGGATATTTAGCCTGCCTGGGTTTTAGCAACACAACCTCCCTTTTAGATATAAAATGCAAGTTAAATAGAGGGCTTATTCTTCTGTGGCTTTCCCAGAATTTAACCCAAGATGAACTCTAGCTAATATATCTGTGCTGCTGTCGGGTACAAATAATCCCACTGCACAGGAAACTAACAATAAACATTTTTACATTTTTTTATTTTGCAGCAAGACTGTTCCCTTTAGCCTGGACAAAGTAAAAATGCAGCAAACAAAACACACACATTTAAAAGTCTTAGAACGTGCGCTCCTTATTCTGTATCCTGTGATAGGCTTAGAAAAAAAAGTGGGTAGCAGCAGAGCCCAAAATTCATATTATAAATTTTAACATTGCTCAGAAATACTTTCTAAAAGCACTCAAGAAAATAGGACCCAGCATTATTTGGTGATGTTCTCCTCAAAATATATGAGATAAAGAAGGAAAGGTGAAATTTAAAGGCAACAGAACAGTACCCGCCTGCCAGGACCAAAGAATAAATTGAAAGCAATCCTATAAACCACTTATTTATAACATGAAATGAGTGAAGAGGTAGAAATTGAACTGGAGAATTGTCTTCTCGTCCTCTCACTTTACTCCCTACTTGAGAACAATCATAAAAATTCAAAGTAATTTCGCACTACAGCCCGTTCTCCTGTTAGACTCCTTAATGCATTTCATTTCTTCTAGTTATTCTGAAGAGCTTCATTAGGCAAACAATTATATGATTCATGCACATCTAGGACAGAAAATATTTTAGTGAATTATTACAACTCTTGACTCTACATTCTTATGGTCAAAACCACAGGGAGACAAGACAAATTTACCTATGTAACCACATAAATCTTTTCATTTTCCCCAAGGTATAAAAACTAGGTTTAATTATAATTAAACCTTTACTGAAATGAAGATATTTCCGTATTACTTCTGTTCAGGTGTAATGAACTCATCCATAATTCAAGGACTTTGTGAAAAAAAGAGTCCTGACGCAACTGAAAGACTTTAAGACACTGAGCATACAAGAAACAAGGTAATTTCCTCCAACAAAAAGTGTCAGAACACAGACTTCAGGAAAGAAAAAAATCTCAGTGCGAAGATGTTCCAAAGTTCCATTGCTCCCAAGAGCAAAGTTTTGCTTGCTAAAGAAAGGAAAACACAAAAGGAAGAATATTGCAAAAGAGAAGGTAATCCACCTAACTCAAACCACAGCCATTTTCTTGTCTGATAAGTCCAGAGCCAGGTGGCTAGAATAAAAGATTGGTGTTTATCTGTTGGAAGATCAGTGCTGATTCATTCTCATTATGCTGCAGCAAGCTCACCTGTGAGGCTTTATAGATGCCTTGGGGGAAAGAGCTCAGCAGGGGTTAACTTCTTGTTGAGGGGGAAGAAAGGAGCGGTGAGATTTGGGTTTTAATTGGTGCAAGGGGAAATCCCCTCTCTTTTATATATGTGGTTCAGAGAAAAACACAGGTAATAACAATAACAATAATAATAAAAAGTCTTAGGACAAGAGTTTCGCTAAGCACAATTCTCTAGGCGTTTCCAGGTCACCTTGGAGGTGGGGAAAGGGAGTTATCATTATAAAAGCTTCCCCTGAGGTTTGATAGAGAACTGGGTTGTGAGATGTATAGGAAGCTTCAGCTGGTCTGAAATTTGTGTGTTTATTGCTTGAACTAACTCTGAGCTGAGGAATAAAGTATACTTAATGCACTTATGAAGCACTGTATTTTACTTTCCCGTTCATTTCTATAAAAGGATGCTTGCCAAGCTGATTTGTGCAGTGTATTTGTCCCTCTGGGTTTTACCTTAATTTACTTGGTTGATCCAGAACTAAGAGGATTGAATATCTGCTCCCAAAAGTCATTCTTTCACTGAGAACCGCTGTCATTTCTCTCTTGCTTTCCATTTAAAAGACTCCAGCTTGCGAGATTGCAGTTTTCAGGTGCTGGAAACCTAAAATGCCAGTGCTTCTCTCTAGTGTAGAAACTGAAAAGCTAAAAGAAACCAGTTAAAAAACCCAGAACAGTTGCTTTAGCCCATTTTGCAGGCGATGTGAAATAAAACACCAGGCTGTTTCAAAGTGAGAACAAAAAAAAAAAAACCCCAAACCACGCAACTTTTGCATATAGCTGCAAGGCAGCTTATTTTGAACAAAACTCCTCTAAAGTTATTCCAAAAGCACTTGCTTGTAGAGGCAAGGCCTTCCTGTAGCAGCGAGTGTGTTTGGGTGCGTTGCCCTCTGCGAGGCTGGCAGGTCTGCTCCGACCAGCTTCCTCGCCCACTGGCTGCCAGAGGCCACCTCCGATAGCGGAGCAGCAGGAGACAGTGCCAGCCTTCACCCCTTTTATGTCAGGAAGACTTATCCATGTTGTCCCCCATGGGTTTCTCCACTCCCTAATAAAATACTAGAAGAATTCTATTACTCTCTCCAGCCAATTTGAACAGGAAACACTTACTGCTGGCAAATAATAATGTTTTATAATTGTGAACTTGCTTTTTTTCCCGCATCTAGCTCCTTGTTAGGGTAGGCAGTGCCTACTTTGCCTACCCTTAAAGCTGGCCCTGGCAAATGCTATGATGTATTCCCACTGAGACTATGAAGTTTACAGAATAACAGGGCTGCTTTAATGTGGCAAATGGAAAGGCCGGAGACAGGCCAAAATTACTCTGACATTTAAAAAATCCAGCATCTTTTGCTTTATACTTTCACTCAGTGCTGGAGTTGAGAAACATTTGAAAAAAATAAAGCTTTACAGTTTCCTGTAAAATCTAACTATTTCATACTGTGTAATTAATTGTGCCCTTGCTCTTTCAATCCTCTCAAACTGAAATTAATAACATTGTGGGAAGCTGCGACTTTCACAAAGATGTGTAGTTTAAAAACTGTGAAGAAATACTGATTCCAAGAACAAAGCGAGAGGAACATAATAAACATTCTGTCTAGGGGAGAAATGAGCCCGTCCTTCACTTTTTGTCAGCTAGAGTCTCTGAATTCCCCCACCTCGGTACATCTCGCAAAGTGAGTCATTTGAAGTAGATGACCGTGGATGTACAGTATGGTAGCACGGAAATCTTCTGGCTCCACAGCACTCCTGTACTTTCATCTATGTTATAGTCTGTTAGCTACATACAACTGAAAAAAATACCCAGTTTACCTTTCCATTCCATTTAATATTCAGGATCAACTGAAGATGAAAAATTTGGGACCACAGTAATTTGTCCCTAGCCCATCTATTTGTTTCTCAGAGAGCGACAAGTTGCTCCATGCTGTTGATTTTATTACACCGTAACTCAAAAAGGAAACACTACTGTGTTTTTTCTTACTGTTTTTCTGCAGCCTGGCCTGCCCTGAGCCACAGAGCTGCTGGGGAAAGCGCGAGGGCAAGCAGCAGGATAAAATGCGGCTGGCAAATGGTCTTGCTTCCCACACAGGTCTTACTGGCGGCCTCTGTGTCTTTCATCTGGGGGTCCTTCCATCTCTGGAGGCATGTACCGTCCTACCAACAAAGGAAATAAAAAAAATTAACTACTGCAATGCCAGATCAAAACCACTGTGAACCCTGACGGTCAGAAGGGCAATGGCTCCCCAGATCTGGCCACGACAACTTTATCACACCATAGCAAGACTGAACAGTATAATCCCAACTTAAATGCCTAGCCTCTGGCTTTCTTATCCCCTAGTGAAGCAAACAAGAAAATAAAAATAAAGCAGCCTGAAGTTTCTGGGGAAAGTTATTGGCAAGTCAATAAAACATGCAAACAACCAAACATGAACCTTGCTCAAAGCAGAAGTTAGGGAAGAAGTTAGGATTTTCACCATGAACTCCAGTGGAAGCAGGCTATGTCTGCATTCGGGCAGGACGAGGTGTAGTTGTTTTTATCCCAAGACCAACTAAGCAAAGACCCAGAGTCCTACCAGCCTCCTCCAAGCAGCCCTGGAGGGCTGCACCCAGTACTTCCCACCAAGAGGACTCGACCATGGCCACCAACTTCAGGGAGACGGGCGCGAGGTCTTTCATTTGGCAGCTCCTGTGCCAGTGCCAGTGGATTACCATGCTGACTGGAGATGAGATCTCCTGTCACTACCTTGAGCTCTGCACCTGGCAGAAGTGATTTTTCCTGGCACCTACCTGTGTGTCTAGTCAAACCCTGCTGCTTAAAGCGGAAAACCACAGCTAATAATCAAACAAATCCTTTCAAAGGGACTGGAGGACAGGAAGAAGGAATAATTGGAATAGGAATAACAGCAAAGGGAAGAAAGGTTTGGCTGGGATCTCTGAAAGAGACTTGGGAGGTGAGCATTTGCCATGCCTGGCGCTTAAGCATCCTGCTGCCTGCATGAGTTTATTATCCCGAGTTAGGTGCTGAGGATCCACGCAGAGGGTAAGGGCTTAGTTTCTCAGAAAAATTAAAGCAATTAAAATTAGCTGCTCAGCACCTAGGAATGAGAGTCCTAAATGCCAGCACTTGGAGGAGGGAGCTGCCTAACCTAACCTAGTAAGAAAGGCCAGTATTTCTAACTTGCAAAGAGAATGTGTTATGTCAGAGCAATTTTCCCTCCTTTCGTCATCTACAAATACACCGGACACCCACAGAGATTTGTACGTGCCTGGGGAGAAGGGTAACCTGGATTTAACCGAAGCTGTTCTCAAACCTTAGGTAAAACAAAATGCAAAAAGAAATGTTGATCTGCCTCCTTCGGCTGTTGTTCTTTAAATGAGGCAGTGAGCCTGCTCCTAATGAGTACCTCCAGAGACAAAAGAACCGGGAGGCAGGAAAATAGAAGGCGCTTAGCTTAGGTGGGAACTTCCCAGGAATTCAGGAGCAAAATCCTGCTTTTCAGTGAGGTGAAACTATTTTCTGAATTTTTACCCCGACACAGTGCAACTCAGAAACTCAGAGTCTGTATTGCTTATGGAATCAAATCACTTGCTACAGCTCCTGGAGTAATTTATTCCTGAAACAAAATATATTTCAGCCTTTGCACTTCTACTTTTTGAAAAAAGTTAAGATAGTCAACATACATGCAATGCTAGGGGAATTCTTGTTTGTAACAACAGTAAGAATGTAGCGAGATCCAAAATACTCCAGGTGTTAACACAGAGGAACACAAAACCTTTGTCTCTCTGATATTTCAATCTTTTGGACAAAAAAAATATCTGACGCAAATCACTATGATTTAGCACTGATCAGCTTCACAGACACCTCCACCTACTCCATGCACCAAGAGCCAATTCACGCACTACACAGTTTTACGGTTTCCCTTTTCCCTGCCTTTCAGAGTGATCCCCATCTATCTTAGTTCCCACCCTTCTTTTCTAAGAGTCTTTGTGAGGGAATATTCTGGGGCAGGATGTACTTGCTGCTTTGAACCAGGGATTGTGCAGACAATGTCCCGTTGCTGTTATCTTTCACTGTCATCACCGAAAAGATAGATTTATTGGATGTCTAATCATTATTGCTGGAATTAATAATACTACTTTTTCTTTTTGTCAGCTATTGTTATCTATTTACACAACCCTATTCAAGTCTTTATGCATGTAAATCAATAAAAGAAAAAATGCAAATTGTGATACAGCATTCCCATCCAGCTTCATTTCTCTTGGTTGCTCTTTACCTACTGGTGGGACTCTGCCAAAGGATGTAGCAGGAGCAAAAAATCCAAAAGCTTTACAGGTTGGAACTTGATCCCATTCTTTGCCACAGCTGGCTGTAGTAGAAGACAACTGGACCCCAAAAACTTGGACAATCATGCCAGTCTTTTATTTCAAGCTTTTTCAGCAGCGTTACGTCTGCATTAGTTTCTGATCTGGAGGACGCTTACTGGCTCAAATCTGCACACCCAAGTTGTTTCAATCACAGGAATATGGTGTGAAGCACGTGCAGAAACGTTTCCAGAGAGGGACTGCTTTATGCACTGCCTTGCAGCTGCCCTCGTTTTCTGAACATGAGTCAGTTGAGAGTAAGCAACTTCCCACCTTGTTTCTCAGGGAAAAGATATTCCAAGACAGCAACAATTCTTTTTTTTTTTTTTAATGTGCAAACCTGAAAACACTTTCCGGGGTAAAAGCAGATCAGGCTAAAACCTGCTAATTCATAGGGCTTTTTGCACTATTCCCTACAGTAGTCCCTCTCCCTTCTCCTTCCAGAGTGTCTCAGACCACGGGTTCTGAGACATTGTTCTGAAGTTAGTTTCTAAATGACAATATAAGGCAATGAAAGAGAAATCCCTCTGGCACTAGTATGTTATATTACAGTATTTTAGAACTGCAGGGGAAAATGATGTTTCACCAAAGAAGAAAACGGTAAAGTTGTTTCATAGGGACGTAATCTAATATTGACTGCAGAAAAATGTAATTGAGTCATAATCGATTAGACAATTTAAAAGCCTTTAATGAGTTAAAGATGTGATTTCTTTGTGGTTGCATTATAGTTGGAAAATCAATTTCTTAGAGACAAGACAGCAAACACTTAACCTGGGTTACTGTGCTACGTCTTCCCACAATCCTCAGAGGAGATTGAGTGTTTGAAGCAATTTTACTTCTTATTGTGTTGTTGTTTAGGTGTGAGCATCAGAGCCTTGCGGTCCTAAAGTTACAGGTGTGAGGATTAACTTCTTGTATCCTTCCTTACCCTCACAAACACATACCCAACTGAGACGGGTTGGAGACCAGTTTCTTGCGATAGCTCTGTCATGGTAGTACTTTTGTCAACTGTCTTACAGGAAAAGTGTTGGGGTTTGCAAGTGTACTTTGGGGATTTAGACACTTTCTTCCTTCTGTGGCATTATACAAGTAGTTCTGTGGCATCTCAGGGAGTAAAAATAATCATGGATTTGTGATGAGCTTGTTATCTTATTTACCTTTGTAAACCAAATTAAAGAAACCAGCTGGGAAATGTCCTTTCTGAAGGATGGGTGGGTTTTTCTCAGGGATGGCAAACAGACAAAGTAGATAAAAGCTGATACTAGCATTCCTATGTTTAGTTCCTGTGAATATAGACATTATAGACATTAACCTGTTTAATATGAATACGGTCTCTATAGCCCTCACAAAATACCCATAGGAGGCTTTATGCTGGTAATAAGAGCTAAACCGTGCTGTATTTCATTTCATTCCCGCTGATAGCATTTATCAGCAAAATCTGGATTTAAAACCCCCCAAAATATGCAATTTAAGCCTCATCATAACTGGACTGCTGAGGAGGAAAGTGAGGGGATTATCTGGAGCCTGGAAGCACAAATATAAGAGTGTATTGTCAGAGTGGGCTATAGGCCTTTTGGCAAACGGTAGTGTAAGCTTCAGCTGACAGGCCTTTTCGCAACTGACAGACGAAAATATGAAACTTAAATTCTTCATGACAGATAGCTGTGCTGAATGAAGAGGCCAATGGGACAGTGCCGGGTTGGGGGCAAGAGTGACATATACAGGCCCTGTGTCTGCTGCACGGGGCGGCTCTTTGTAACTCGCACACAATGCGTTTCTCCTTAAGGCTCTCCCACTTTGCCAAGCAAACTGTTATAGCAGACTGGGATTTTTTTCCCCTTCTTTTTCTTTCAGATCAACATCTTTTTCCAGCAGATGAATGCCGAGTCTTAAAAGACAGGGGTGGCAGATTAAATTTAATATGCAGGCATGAAAGATGTTTCCTGGATGCTTCTCCATTGGACCTTTCCACCCAATCTAACATGCCGCTATTGTAGGAAGCTTATTCACTGGCTTATGAACTGTGCTTAATCCTCAGTGATGGCAAGCTTTGTTAAAATCTAAAAAAAAATTGTCTTTTGAAGCAACTGCGCCTTTCTGTCAGCACCCCATCCCTCCAGGCCTGCCTGCTCCCAGCTTCGCACCCCTCGGAGCAGGATGGGGCTCCTGGTGCAAGATGGAGGTCCTGGGAGCAGAGCCCCCAGATGTGGTTTTGGGATAGCAGGGAAAGCACAACTCCCACACCTGCGGTTCTCTGCAGCCAGAGGCTGGCAGGGGCCACGGCTGCCTTTGCCTGCCGAGCTGCCCCCATCCCTGCCTCCTGGCTCGCTCGTGGCTGCACCGCCAGTGCCTGCAGCACCTACCCGCAGTGAGACCACTCTTCTGCGGCCGCCGGCAGCCTCATGAGGGTGGGTGCAGCCATCCCTGTGGCCACAACAGCTCCCGCCTGCCAGAACCGGCTTCCAAGCCAGCCCCCCTCAAGCCGTGCTCCAGCTGACATGCAGGAAAGCTCCTGGCTTGGTGTCCCGCAGGGCATCATGCCGGCTGGTGGCAAAGGTCTCCTCTATGAAAAAGTAGAGAACACCTAGGCAGGCTTTGTTTGTTTGTTTGCTTCCCCTTTGCAGAGGGAAGGGCCCTGCTACGGAGCTGTTATGGTCTCCCCGATGCTTTCAGCCTTGTTACTGTGTTATAAAAAGGGGAGATGGGAGCCAAGAATAACAACGCACAGTACGGCCCCTGGCCAATCCTAGAGTCATTACCTCCGCAGAGTTCCTACTGAAGTCAATGGACTGTAGGATCCAACCCTTAATATTTTTCTTCTTTTATACAATCTGTAATTATCAATACAAAAAAATTGAAAGCCCTAAGGTAATATGTTAATTCTTACCAGCTGTACTGCACATATCCTTACATGCTAGAAGCCTGGCAGGACTGCAATGTCACAACAGACATTTACTGAAGTACCTGGGGAAATGTAACAAAAAGTGTTAGTAGAAAATGGTCTTTCAGCTAAATTACCTAATATATTTGCTAATGGTATCTGATTTAAAAGCCATAAAAATACCAAGTTAAAAGCACATTAGAAGATGTAGTATATTTATAAGTGTTTGTCACCTTGGCAACAAAAGCGAAATTCCAAATCTAACTCTAGCTTTGATGGGCCAAGACCTTTGAAAATTGATAAATACCTGCTCTTTATAGCAATGATCTGCTTTCAGTGAAGAAATACTGCACTGTAAAAGGAAGTTCTTCATTGCATAACAGGATTTCTGTTAGCTTTCAGCTATGGTTTTGCACTGTCTGCCCATTCTGGTAAATTTTTTTTAAGTCTTGACAATGAAAACAATACATTTTCAAATGCAGTAAAGCATGGATCTTTGGTGTACCCTTTTTTGTAACTTCAAGTCTTAATTTCCTGTACACAGACTAGGTTTGCTGGTATTGCACTGAGCTTTAAGCTGGCCTTGGTCAGTCTGCAGATCTATAGCTCGGATCTGATGGCTGTAATGGGGGCTCTTTTTTTCCTGCCTATGAATAGCTGTGCACAAGCACTACACTATGCACGCCCTGATAAATGCAGTACCAGTTTCAGCTCTGCCTTCCTACTTAACGTGTAGTCCCATAAAAATGTGCTTTAAGACTAAAAGGAAAGATATTTACTTACTTGTAATGGAAATTCTTCCACCTCTGCATACAACTGGGTATAGATCCTTATTCCATTAATTCGCATAGCTCTCCTGGTTTGACCACTGATCACGGATGGAGAACATAGGGACAGATCTACACAAAGAACCAACAATAACCAGAAATATATTCATGCTGTCTAGTGGACCCCCTTCAACACTGCAAAGCTCTGTTCCATGTGATGGCAACAAGCTACTCCAAGGACCTGGGAGTCAAGTAACCAGCCGAAAGAATGTCCCCCAAACTGAGCAGAAGGGCAGGGGGCTAAGTGCTTTCAGAAGTATGCAGGCAATGTACTAATAACACCCTTTCTCTGTCAAGGATTCTTTCCACAAATTCCCCTTCCTGAGAGAACAAGAACTAGCAACACACCTTTGCCAGATAATGGTAAATTTAATGGAAGACACTGATGCTGCCTTAGCGTGAGCCTCTCATTTGGTCCCTTCCAAGATGGAGCAGCACTACCCAGCATAATTGCCCTTCAACTTGTATCCTCGCATCTGATGGGATTGATTAAACAACCTGGCCACAGAAAGGAAAGCAGAATCTTTTGTATATGGGTAATCTCTGAGCAGAGGTAAAACCCTGTGGTTTCAAGGGTCCAAAATGCCTTTAAGGATCCGTGAAGCCTTTAGAGAGTTATAGGCAGTGCTAGATTAGACACTGCGGGGCTCCTCATATCCCTCTTTTTCTTCCTGTTTTGTAGATGCTTTTATTTTCCTTCTGCTGTTGATTCATGAGGTTGAAAATTGGCCAAGACAGGCAAAGCGGGCATGAAAATCAACAGGAAAGGAGAGAACCAGAAAGGGCATGTGAAGGGCAAGGAAGGAGTGGAAAGTAGAAGGACTGGAAAGCGGAAGAAGTTTCCATCAGCAGAATTAGGTTGGGACACGCCTAGAAACATGTTTTGTATGTTGGGCTTTTGAGATGGAAGTAGGTTTTATTTAAGGCACAATAAAGGACAGCTGAATTGTCCATGACCTCAGCAGACTCTAAGCCGAGCTGCTCAGAAAATCTGTGTCTATTTTTCATTCAAATCAAGTGTCTAGGGGAGACAGGAGATGATCGTTATCAATGAAAACTCTGGAGAAGTTGCTTTGGAAGGAAGAACTTCTCATTTCACAGTTGTTTAGGAGATCTCAGTATTCAGTGCATGATTGTGCTGTCCTGAGTCTAAACTGGCGGGTTTTTTTACATTTTATATAAAATTTCAAAATATGTATTTCTATTCTGATTTAGATTTCCCAGTGGAAGTGGTGGTGTCTAACCAGTTTTCATCATGAGCATACTTTTCTTTTGTTAAAATCGATGAGGACCAAGAGTGTCAATCAGATTGGACCTCCAACCTTGTGCAGTGTTTCAGTGGATTGAAGACCAAGGCCCACAGCTCTATCCATCTCTAGCGATCCATCCAGTCGTGCCCCAACACCTCCTGAGTGAACATCTCCAGTGAACCATAGAACTGACCCTTATATTAGTGAAATTGCTTTCCAGTGAAATACGTGCAATTTATCTGGAGCTGATAAAGCCTCTATTAAGACACTGGTTAATAGATGTGGTTGGAGCTATTTTTCAAGTATTGATAATAGGGTGGGAAAAGGGTTTCAATTAACTGAGGTAGCAAGAATCATATGGATAGACATGCACTCTTACACTCAAGTGCACAATTTTCACTGATTGATAAACCTAACACACCACTTGAGACTATATTCTAGTTACATCACTTCACCATTAAACTCTTCATTTACCCCCAAATGAATAGATTAACATTAAGTAAACTCTACTGAAAATTGTCCAATTCAGTGAAGCTTTAATATAAATTTGTAACAGCCATAAAAGAAAATTACAATTTATCATTTGAAAATCATTATTTATAATGTACAATTCAGGATTTCTATGCACTGTTTCAAATGTGCTTGTTAAATAAGTTTATGCAAAACTGCAAAGGACCATCTGCAGCACGTATATAGTATGCTATATATGTATATAACATACACAACTACCCCTGTGAATAAAAAAAAAATGATTAAATTTTTATTACGAAGATTATCAGCCACATTGCTTTAGCAAATTTGTGTTCCTAGTTTTTGTTTGTTCTTATGATAGACTGGATTTTCCTTTTGTTTAAAATAAATGAGGTAGGTTATATGATTCTGTCAATCAAATCAGCATGTTATATGCTAAGAAAAGTAACTGTATTATAGGGGCATTTCTGAAAGTCATTGAAAATGCAGAGAAGGTGGAATCACCTTAAGAAGAGGTGTAAAACCAGTATTGTTAAAGGATTGTCAGAACTGTGGGACAAATTTTGAGGAACCTGGAGTTGTTCTGTGAACACTAGATGGCTGAAACCCACCTTGTAATATCTCAAAGAATTCGGACTTCAGTACTCAAAGTTTGGCTGCATGCAGAACTAAAGGCCAATTGCTACTTGCTTTGTGCTTTTAAGAGAAGATGGTTTTCCATTTTAACCAAGAGGCAGCTGGCATCAGTCATTGGTGAAAATACGGAGATCCTTACGGTCATTAACAGTCTGACAAAATACAATGTTTCTAAATAGTCTTGTATATCTTAGTTAGGAATTCTAAATATCTGACAGCGTAGATGAGACCTGTCGACCTCTCTCTTTTTCCTTCAGCATTAAAAAGCATATCCATTTTTTCAACTCTCTTTTTAGCTTTGGGTTTAAACTCACACAAATTGAGAGCTAGGCATTTGGATGTATTCAGTTACACTGTGCCAATAAACCATGAGTGTGATAACTGGTTGGGAAATCAAATTCTAAATTTAGTCATATTTATGGGAATTGAGGAGCCATTGCTTCAGTTGCACCTCTCAGATCTGCATGTGATTGTTTAAATTTACTTTTCCTTGTGGCTTACATACAGCCCGCATAAACACTGAACATACAATTTCCAACCTTATTGTTTTGTTTTGGTAGTACTTCAGACTGCAGCCACCTCAAACCACTTCTGAAGGAAGACACAATGGCAAATATGGACTTCTCCCTGCAGATGACAGGAAAATGAAAGAAAGAGAACAGATTTTTTTTTGAGGCGCTGACTTTTTCTATGGCCTATAAATCATTTGCCATTAATGTGCAAGAACTTCTGTGATTATGGCGCAGAATGATGCAATGGAGAGGATCTAAAAGTCCCAGCTTTGCAGAGATGTCATTTTTTAAGATAATTAATGTTGTCTTAACTTTAAATATACTATCATTTTCCTGAAAGGAGGGAAATTGTTCTTCTGGTTAAAGTTGTGTATCTTCCTGGTCAGCACAGAACTGTTGCCTTAAAACACAGATATTTGTTGTGAATGATTTTAATAAAATCTGTGCTATTACATGGGGAAAAAACACAAACTTTGTAGGTTTGCAAGAGCATGAAAACAAGATTATAAAACAATCTTTCAGACCTCAAAGATCTGATCTGCAGAAGTGCTCAGCACTGGCATCTCTGGGTGTTTGGGATCTTTCAAAATCGGGCCCAGAGCCTGAATAAGACTGTCACCACAAGACATTTTCATGCTATTTGCAGATTTTCTTTACAATACCTCCAGCTTTTGATTGTGCTAAAGCCTTAAAAGCAAATCAGAGAAAAGACTCCCCTATTGTGTATTACAAAAGATACAGCCAGAAACAGTAAATCTGAGAGAGCTGTTTCCTAATGCACTCCTTCACATGACAATCAGTTCTGATCTTTTACTTTCTTTCTCAGCCAACCTTAGTAATAATGTACTCAAATCTAACTTTTTTTGCTGTAATATACCACTGTAGGTAATCCTACCTACTTTTAATTTACTTTGTATGTTAGAATAATAATTAACACCACTGTACTGTCCTATGAGCCTGCTTAATTGTACAGTTTACCTGATGTAGTTTAATAAGTACTGTACACATAAATATATTAATGTATGTATACATACACAATGTAGACAAAAGGATTTTATATATATACCCTGTAAAATGATTGGTTTTGTAGATTGTTTTGACTTATGCTCACCGCTTACTCTGGTGCTGTTTTTATAAGCATTCCAGCTGTCACTGGTGCTATCGTATTTGCTATGGGGCTAAGAAATAAAGTTACAAAAGATTTATGCACTTTGGAAAGCAAGTCAGGAACAGAGAGAGTCTGTTTTCTAGGGTTTTCTTTAAAATACCATTCAGAGTAAAATACTATCTAACAGAAACTAAAAGGACTATCAGTGTCGCATGGCTGTACATACAACAGCCCAGAGTCTGCCCTGGGCTGCTGCACTCGTGTGGAAGGGTTGGACGAACTGGACTGAGATCAGGACTTGAATCAGTAGCTCCTCGTGGTTCTGATTTGACATACTGTATCAACTTCACTTGGCAATCTAAGATAAAGAGCAGACTTTGATTAAGCTCTCAAGAGTGGCCTCATTTAAAAATAAATTAATTGATGCCTCTGCTAGTGGCATAGCATTTCTTCATTCATTTCTGTGGAAAACCACTAGATGGTTCATCAAAACCTCTGCGCACGCTGAAGCGGGCATGATAGGTTAACAGGAGCTCTGAGGAAGCGGGTATCCTCTGCTCTGCAGGACAGATGAAGAAGAACTTTGGAGCTCTGTGGGTTTCTGCGTATAAAAAGTAATGCTTTGGGTCACGCCGCAGGTGCCATGATCTGCTTTTCCAGCTGGGGCTGGCAGTGCAGGAGCTGGGGTGGCCAGCGTGGTGGTGGACCTGCTCACGTGCCGCGTGGGCCTTGAGCTGCTGGCACCTGTGCCATATTTCCCAGGAGCTACACCTACAGCATCTGCATCAAAACATACCTTGGATACCTGACCTCCATTTACTGCATAAGTCTGTGTGATAAAATACATCCATCTCGCTTTGCCGGTGTGTTTTCAATGAAGGTGTGTATGCAAGCTTAGGAAGTCAACCACCAACTGCAAACACTTCTTTGCAGGCTATGCGTGACCCACACCAGGCAGAAGAGCAGTGAGGAACATGGAGCAGTGGAGGACAAGATGTGATCCACAAGCGGCAGCAGACAGAAACCACCATGTCTTGACCCCAGCCGCCTGCGCTGCCCATCACCTCACTGAAGGGACTGGGAGGGAGGGAGGAGGGAAAGTGGGGACCCACGGTGAAAACAAGGGGAGTTGAGGTGAGGAAGGAGGGAGGAGAGGTGTCTGAAGTTGAGCCTGAGGAAAGGTGAGGAACGGTGTTTCCCTGAGTGTTTGTTCAATAGTATATAGTTTCTTTTTTCCCCTCAATACCCAAATCAGTAATTAAAAGTTTGTGTTAATTGGCAATAAATTAAATTAAGTGAAACTCCCTGAGCTGCGACTGTGTTGCCTGTGACACTGCAGAACAGCTGAACAACAGCCAGGGCTGGTGAAAACCTGGCCCCAGGGGGGTGGAAGGGCAGTGAGTACACTCTGCGTACCAGCACGGGACAGCCAACTCGCAGCAGCAAGGTCTGAGCGCCACGTAAGTGCCACTGCCATCTCCCACCAGACACGCTGGTGAAGCTCCTGGGTGGAAGAGCTGAGCTGATGAGCAAGCTAAACAGATACATTTGGGGATAAAAATGCCCTGGAGGAACTGTGCCAGAGGGAAAAAAGTGGCTGATGAAGGCAACTGCTGCTACCCGAATTTGTAAGAGATTATTTACGTCCCCTGACTTTCAGGACATAATTATGGGCCACATCTTCCTAGGCTCCTAATATAGTCAGAGATGAGACAGGTCCATTCAAACTACATTTCAGGGCTGATACTTAACCCAGGCTCTCTGAATCTCCACCTGGAAGAACTCATTTATCTCTGTTTTCTGAACTCAGAGTACAGAGGGTCCATCTGGCTGAGTAAACTCCCTAAGGTGAGGGTGGCCTGAAGTTCGGTGGCCTGATTCTTGCCCTTGAAAAGGTCTAGGTATCAGCAAGTCCTTCAGGTTCCCAGGAGAAGTAGCCCCTCTTATCTACAAAAACATCAGATATGATGTTTGGTAACTCTTCACAGGCTACAATATTTGATTTCATTTGGGTTGAACTTCAGGCTTGGCCACACCTTAGCCTCTGTCTAGATCTATAAAGGCAGAAGGATGTTTTAAATGGAAAAAAAGGCCTACTCTGTTCACCTGATTCCTAATGATTCATACTAACCTATCTAGTGAATATCTCATGTTGCGGTTACCACAGCGCAGTATTCTCAGGATAGACTTGCCAGAAATAACCAAGGGCAATCATGCAATAACATGAAAAAGACACTTACGCACCAATAGCAACCATTCCAATGCACCGTAGGAGTGCGATCCAGTCACTTCAACACAGGCAACCAGTACCATTTTAGAAACCCTGAGGTATTTTGCCTCATCTCCAACTGCCGTTGGGAAGGGCCAAGGTCTCCCAGTTTATGTCACGCAGCCCTGTGTTTTGAGGCGTCTCAGCCGGCACTAGAAACCTCAGTTTAGGCAACTGAACTGTACCCTGACAGTCATGATATTTGCATGGAAATGGAAATGTAACTTGTGGTGAACCGTACCTAGTAATTAACTACATTGTGATTACCCCTTCTATGTTCGAAACATCAATACAGTTTGCATTGAGGCTCGGTAATAAACATTCTGCTGATATAGCCACATGGAATACATGGCTGTCCCGGGATTACCTTGCTTTCTGGAATCTGGTTCTGGATGCATCTGCTGCTCTTCCAGGACGTAGAGCTGGGAGGACAGAGATCAAGTGGCTGGAAAATGAAAGGGGAACAATATATAGGAAGCACCCCTTACGGAGGAAGATTCAAAGGAAAATAATGGTGAAAATTTGCTATGATGGACTGAGAGGAGAAGAAAGATGACACCGGGAATGGTAAACAAAGACAGGAAATAGCCTGCTGCTGGTGTTGGTTCTTGATTAAGAGCCCGTTAAGTTTTGGCTAGAGGGCTAAACGCAAGGAGACATTTTGTCAGCCCAAATGTGGAGAGAAAACAGAAAGACAATAGAACAATTAGACAGAGGAAGAGAGCAGAAGTGAACAAACATATTGCCCCTATTACAACAACACACAGCTAGAGCTTTGTAGCAATACTGTCCAGCTGCCTTTAGACTAACTGAAAATGCGAAAATAAATCAAACTTTCTTTTGACTGTCAAGGGTAAAGAGAGAACTGTTTCTTTTTCAGCCACTGGTAACCCGATAGCTTGTCACAGTGTATTTCACATAAGGAAGTCTGTAAAGCAACATCTAAACGTTCCTTGTGATTAATATTCCTTATGATCTCCAGCCACCTAATCGCATCCTGACCTCAGTGAGGGTCAACTGTGAGAAGGGATGGGCTGTGGGAGCAGGGTGGGCTACCAGGAGGTGCTGGTGAATGATGGAGCAGCTGGAGAGAAAAAGAGGACCTCTGCAGACATGAATAAATAAATAGTGGCAAACTAAAGGCACTGACCTCAGGAGTAATGCCACGGGTCCAGAGCTGCACAGAGCTATTGAAAGAAGCGGGGCAATCCATTCCTAACGTCCAGATGCACTGAATGCAGGAAATGCTTTTTTCTACAATTTAATCCAAAAAACTACAGCATGAAATGCAGTGGTACCCTGAGACACAGAATGCCAACTCTGCAGGGATTCCCAGGATGCATTAACCAGTGCTTGGACTGCCAGACATGCTTGATAATGCAGGACAGATATTCTGCATTGCACGGTTAATTCTTGCATTCTGAATGGTAACAATGGCAATAAGCTTTTCTGTATTTTTTTTCAGAAACTAGGTGCTTTCCTGGATATCTAACAGCCTGAACTGTAGGACAGTCCCTCTTGCATCCAGATAAACTGTGTGGGCACCGCTGGTCTGAGCCAGATGTGCCCGAGCTGGTGTCCATTAGATGTAGTGCCCATGCACACGGATTTTACGTTATGTCGATGCGGCCAGCTGGATCAAATACACACAATGCCAATTTTCTTTGCAGTGCAGGGGTTCTTTGAATAGGAACTGTTTGGTAGCCTGGGAGCCTGCAGACCTCCAAACCAACAGTTTACCCAGGGTGTCTAAAATCCTTAACATGGCTCCGGGATTATTTTTCAATAGGACACCTTTAACTGTTTATAAGCAAATTCATTTCCAATCTGTTCTGTTTCCACTTCTTAATCTTTTCCTCAGAATATGCTTTCAGCCATTAAAGTGTCCAAGTTGAAGAAAATGGGCCCAGGCATTGCAATGACTTACGGTCCCCCTAAAACAAATCTAGAAATCCTAACTAGTGTACTACATACATTTTTGTTTCACCTTGAAGAAAAATTAAAAAGTCTCTAATTCAGAAAAAATGCTCTATTTCCACTTTTCATTTATGCAAATTACACTCTGAATAAATAAATCTACATAATCTCACCTCCCTGCCAGACAACTTGCAGTAACATTTGCCAAGAGAAAGACAAGCTTTTCTGATACTAATGCATAAAACATGCCGAATAAAAAAAAATTAAAACAAATCATATTGAGTAAATAGTTGCTGTGCAGCTCTGGAAGGAATAATAGGGGGACTGATGAGTTACTCCAAATTGTCTTGTTGAATTATTTCAAACATGCTACCAGCTAAAGGGTATACTTAAGTTAAGGTTTTAACAGAAATGGTCATATCCTGAACCACTGAAATCTGTAGGAACTTTTCCCTTTCATTTCCACAGAACATGCATGGAGACCCCTCTGCTGAAGCACCCAATAGTGTCAGGCTGTTGGTCCTGGAAGACCAACCGATTCAGCGCGCAGGTGTTGTACCGTGCAGGGGCTGCCTATCCAAGACAGCAGACCTCTTACGCTGGCTTGGGAATGTAGGAAGTGCCTTCCCTAATTTCACCAAAACTACTCCTTGCGCTGTGTGTCCTCTGTGCATGTCAGATATGGGCTTGGTGACTGTAAAGATTGCCACCGGTCTGGGCACTGCAACAGGGGAAGGATGAAACAAAAATCAATGTCAGTAAGTTCTGATTTGATACCAGTGCCTTTTCCCACTCTGACTGCACAGAGTAGATGCTGAAAGGCAACTCATATTCTTGATGGTTCATCTAGAAACTATCAAACTCCAATCGTACATGGGGCTTGGGCACTCTCCTGCAACCTTTCAAATACCTTTTCACATTGGAAAATCTATTCTGCATTCTGCAGCTCTGTGGAGAGAGACCTGGGTGTCCTGGTGGATGACAGGTTGACCATGAGCCAGCAGTGTGCCCTGGCTGACAAGAAGGCCAATGGCATCCTGGGGTGCATTAGGAGGAGTGTGGCCAGCAGGTCGAGGGAGGTTCTCCTTCCTCTCTACACTGCCCTAGTGAGGCCTCATCTGGAGTACTCTGTCCAGTTCTGGGCTCCCCAGTTCAAGAAAGATGAGGAACTACTGGAGAGAGTCCAGCGGAGGGCTACGAG
>Ga0065711_1002038_pt1 | contig 41519 bp, 13 predicted proteins | sample Hoacrofraction12_FD_59098 | JGI IMG/M metagenome (GOLD analysis project Ga0065711, IMG submission 59098) | Hoatzin crop microbial communities from Cojedes, Venezuela - Epithelial fraction 12 v2 (version 2) | ecosystem: Host-associated > Birds > Digestive system > Esophagus > Crop | place...
CGCCTGGACAAGGTCCTGTGCAGCCTACTGTAGGTGACCCTGCTTCGGCAGGGGGGTTGGACTAGATGACCCACAGAGGTCCCTTCCAACCCCTACTATTCTGTGATTCTGTGATTCTGTGATTCTGTAATCAGGGGTCCAAATACATCATCATAGTAACGCAGTATGTAAGGAATTTCAGAGGAACACAGTCCATGTTCGAGGACATGTCCTCTCCCCTCCTATTGTCTCCTAAGATCTGAGATCCATGACTGAAAATTTCTCCAACATCAGTAAAACTTAAACCACTTACTGTTTTATGCCTGATGTTATGAGGTGTTTAAAGAGAACGAAAGAAGTGGCAAGACAAAAAACAGTATCGTGTTCCCAGGAAACACTGTTGCTAGATGACAGTAGTTAATGGAAGTGCCTGTATACAGGATCTTGCTCTAATCTCTTGTGCTGTGAAAGTTAGGAGATCAGTAATTTCATACTTCACATGCATCAAGGCCACACAAGCCAGTCACGCTCTTACTGAGCCTCACACCCTTGAGCAGACAAATAGGCCAGGATAAAACCAAGACTTTTATCTATTCTTGAAACCTTGCAGGAGAGTGCCTGAGAGATTACGGAATGGGACAGGCAGTGGCTAGTCAGAGAAAGGCTATTTCATGTCAGAGAGCAGAGCACTGAGCAGCATCCTTCCCTCTAAACACTTAACTTTCAGAAATCCTAGATCGCAGCTTTGTCTTCTTCATATTAGTCCCGAGAAAAACACATTAGCCTTAGAACTTTTAAAAGTAGACCTGATTTCTAACTGTTTAAAAGAGAAAACTGAATCAGCCTGTAAGGTGTGTGATAGGAATGGAAAAATTGCACTCTTTTTACAGATGTTTTTTGCTAATAGAGATCTGCAAGTCATCTGCTTATCAGACAGTGTCGTTAATCTGAACAGTGAGACGGAAAAGAAGAGGAAGGCAAGCCAGAATATATGGATCTACAAATCAAAGAAATAAATTGAGGGAGAGAACTTATGTGGGCAAGATGTAGGCATGAGGTAAAGAGGCAAATATTCCTACAAGCCATTTCATATAGAGATATAAGTCTTCCATCTATAAATGTTCTCGTGGGTTCTTGACTAATTTCTCTCAAGAGAAGAGATGACAGGCTAAATTGATAAAGACAAATGAAAGATTTTGGATTTACAAATATAGAAGAATTTTCTGTCTTCAAGTACAGTTTGATTAGACAGGTAATTCTACAGAGCTGCAAAAGTATACTTTAGGTCATGTGGGTAAGAGGTGTCAAGAAACTGGAGGAAATGTGGAAAAAAAGATGGGAAGCTGAAAGGTTGGTGTTCGTTAACCAGTATGAGGAGACAGTGTAATGACATCTCACGAAATAAATCTTTCGGATTCCCTTAGGCTCTTCAGAATTAATCTGAATTATAACAATGCAAGATTTTATCTAGTCTTTTTTGCTCTTCTGTCTTGCAATCAGAAGTACACATATAACTACGATTATATAGATTGGGTCATTAGACTCAACTGTATGATTTTCATATGCCGTTATATTTTCACATTCAAGGTGAAGATGAACTACAGGCTAAATTGCAGTACATGTTCACCTGGACCATTTGTTCCAACACTTATCTGTGTTTTTGACATCTGTTTTAAAACCATGTGCCTAAACTAGCTTTCATTAAATGTGAAAGATAGTTCTGAGAAAAAAAAATCACAATGAAAAATTCAGATATTAACTTGATAGCATACATACTATAAAATCTAAACATATGCCAGTATAATATCTGGAACCATATCTGTCATAATGATTAATGGTATTGAGGAACACTTAAACAATGAAATGAATGTGATGACTGGGATGAAACTGAATATACTAAATAGTCAGAGAATACCAAAAGATCCAGTACAGCCTCTGTATTGAAAATGTATTCTCTACAGGAGTAGGACCAATTGATCACAAGAGAAATGAGATCTTTAGGTCAAAGTGTGCTCTTGCATGGTGAGTGTTCTCTTTTTAAAGATTATACCGGCTACACCTGGACAGAGTCACCAGGGCAAGCTCCCATTTCCCACTCCATGTTATGCCTGGAACTACTGACAACTGAAAGCGATTTGAAAACCAGTACAAATATATATATGTGTACTGTATTAATATATATATGTGTATATATATATGTAAAATATAGCACCGTACCTTAGTGAAGTGTACTGCTTGAATGGAAGAATTTATGTTTTGACTCTTCAATACTGAAGTGATGTTTATGCTAGTCGTGGTTGATTTTAAGTACACGTTTTTGTAAATTCATGTTAAATAAACACAAGCATATATTGTAACTTCTGAGTTATAACCCCAGTCTAATTTATATGGGTGGCTATTGAAGCAAAACTTTTCTGGCGTATTTAATTTTTCTATTACGGAAATAATTTTCAGGGAGGATTAAATGAGGTCACTGTGAATGCTGACCAGTAGAAGGTTACAAGCTGCAGTGCTTATGGAGTGCCAATGGTAGTCTTATACACACCAATTCCCAGCATCAAATTCTACATTATATTAGAAGGCTTTGCAAGTTCATTCAATCAGAGGACAGATACGACTTCTTTGTGATTTACCCAGCTCAGAAAGGGAAATATATTAGTAATATTTGTGTTTAGTCTACGGAGTACAAAATCTTATTAATTAATTACCATTCAAATGAAAACTAGATTAAAATGTGATATTAATGGAAAAAAGTTTTATTTATATATTAAATTATTCTTTTTCACTTCTTTTTCTCTTTCTAATAAAATGGCTTATGGTCTTGGTCTTCAGAATTTGCCTTTGAAAAGACAGTTCAAAGATGGGTGATGTCAATTAAAACATTTTGCTTTTGTAGTTTGGGAACAGTGTATTTTTGTTGTAGACTTTGACATAAAAGTGGTTTTCACTATAAATTATCTTACAAAACTGTTTTAACCTGAAAATAAAATCTTTTGTTTAAAAATAACATGGTTTGAATAATTTTAAATATGTGTCAAAACATCTTAATAGAATTCTTGAAACCAATGATTAAAAGAGTACAGAAAAATTTCCCTTCGTTTCCAGTAATCTCTTTCCTCCCAGACAACAGTGACAAGTCAACTCGTTAATACCATGAAAAAGGGCTTTGAAAACAAAATGCAGCACACTATTGTTAGACAATTTATGGTGAAATAACAGTGGATCTTTGAACTCTAGAGCCTGCCATTGCTTAGTTTTTGTTGAACTCACTTAATCCGTGTCAAACATTTACATTTTTTTTGCAAACTGTTAATCTCAGACAAACATAACTTGGCTGAATTGAACTAATCTAGGAAATGTTGTTGCCTTTCATCAGCCATTCCTTTGTAGTCATGACAAGCAGCTTGCAGAACAAGGTAAATCCATTTCAGTGTATTTAGATAATTAAAAAAAAAATCCTTTCTTGTTTCTGTTTCAGAACATAAAAACCATCCACTAAACCCCCACCAAAAAACCCACCAAAACCGAAGCTTTAAAATGGTGCTTTTTGTTGGGCTTACAAGTGAAGATTACTCCAGTTTCATTAAGTATTAAGCTCTGTGTTAAATACCTCCTCTGGATTTAGGGAGAGGACTGGATAGGATTGTATATCGAATATTGGTACTATCTGCATTTGTTAGCCTCTACCAAAAATCTTGGGTGTATGTTTCATAACCTGGGTTGTGCTAGAATGGTTCATACAAACTTGGCCTCTTGCCTACTACACTGATTTTGAGTAAACTTTGTCTGTTAGAGTATTGCTCATTTTTAATGTGACAGCTATAAGCATCACCAAGGGATCAGCTTCACTATGCCACAAACAACCAAATATAGCCTACAAATGATGTCATGAAACAGTGTAATTTGACAAGGAAATACAAGAGCATAAAGACATAAATAGGAAAAAGGTCACAGAAATGGAGACAAAAATGAATATGTTTGTAAAAATGAGAAGGCTCTGTGCATCTTCCTGCTTTTATTTTCTTGGTCTTTGATAATCAACAGGATGCAAAGAAAATGCAGAGCCTCGCTTACACAGAAGCTTCTTGCAAAAAAAACATAGCAGCTGTACGAGCCTCATCAGAGCCGAGGCTAGTTAGCAGCCTTCTCCTTCAAAGGGTGACGTGTTGTCAAAACCATTAGAATTAGCTATTAGACCAATGGGCAGACAATATCAAATAATACTTTAAGCATTTTACCATTATATGATAATGCGTTTCAGGTTCAATTCTAACATATTTTCATGCCCAGCAATATCTAGTATCTACAGAATTCAGAACTGATCTCTGCTTTTGCATTGTGTTTATACGCGAAAGAAGCAGTAGTCATCTGGCAGTTGTTGTGCTGAATTTCAAGGCAAGAAATGCTTTTTTGTCTTCCTGTGCGAACCAATAGATTCAGCCAGACCCTGGAGCTTCACGTTTCATTTTCCTTGTAACTGATTGCTGCTTTAAACCATTGGTTAGGGTTTATTTACAGAATAATGCACAGTTCACAACCAAATGCCAAGCTATAATTGAATCAAAGGATTCTGCTGATGCCTCGACTCACAAGGGTGCAGCTCAAGAGCTTTATGCGGGGCAGCAGAATCTGAGTCTAAATTACAGCCCCTAGTATTCAGTCTGGGATCATGCATTATAATGCGTAATAGGGCTAAAAAGATTATTATAATACTGCAGTAAATAAAAAGAAAATGTATCAAACAGCAGAATTCAGAACACTTGCTGAGACTTTCTGTTTATGATGTGGGAGGCTAGAGATTATACTGCATGAGAAATAGGGCTAGAGGAAAAGTATTTCATAAACATTTATGTTCTTAAAAAATATTCTGAAGTTATTGTTAAATAAATGGAAATAACATGTTTCATAGTTTAATCCACAGTAAATTCTTAATGTTCTCCTACATGGCTATAACTGGTTAATTCCAGACACCACTCAGCTATTTTCTGGCATAAAAGTGCAATAATTATGATATAGATGGAAAATATAAATTCACATATTTTTGATGATTTTTTCAATAAGCTTACAAACATTAAAAAGTGAAATTTAGTTAACCAGTGTGAGAATAATATAAAAAAAAAGTATTTTATCTACTACAAGAAATACCACAAAAATTGTTCACAGATCCAATTCACAAAGAGAACACCTTTTTAATCGTGAAAGAAACCTGACTGATAAAGAACATATTTTTAGGTGAAAGATTATTTTTTACATAGATACTTTGTTTTGTTTAGAATGTGTTTTCTTAAAAATGGGTAATGATAAACCCTTTACACCTCTTTCCATACTGTCTGCTAATGTGTGGTATATCTCTTGGGCTGTAAGCAAGGACACCAATCAATATTTTCTTAAGTAGACGTTTTATCCATCAGATGTTTAGCCTTGTTCCTCACACCAGGCTGTAACTAGTCCAGCAATTCCCTAATGAGGCTGCAATAACTTGCACAGCGGTGATGCTGTGGAAGCTCATTGTACGCCTTCCAATGTATTTCTGCTTTTTCCTCTGACCTGCTCCAGTGTAAGAGATAAAATAGCAGATGACAAAGGCATTGGTCTGACCACAGGACGGCATTTCTCTGTGGATTTAGGGTACAGTTCTTTATAGATCTTACTGGAATTGCAACTATTGAAGAGATAATTTGACTTTTTGAACTTTGTTGGATGCATGTTGACAGAACAGTTCCTTGGGAAAAGGTGGGGAAAGGTTGGTAGTCTGTCTTCTGATACTATCAATGTAACATCTACTTGGGCAATCACAGTTGTGCAAAATCTTGCTTAGCATGTAGAGGAATATAACTATTTTTAATATGAAGTTCAGCAAAGTCTGCTTTACACTGGCATTTTTTTCTCACACAGCATTGAATACTGAAATGAATTCCAGTTCTGAATAATATATGATATAGTCATTACAGCTTTTCTGGGATTCCCATTCTCAAAGTTCAGCCGAGGTCATAGGACATTATTTCCTAAACTACCTTCTCCATAAGTTGTAATAAATACTTCAGAAAAATTAGAAGTCGTGCAATAAACTCACAGTGTTGACATAGGCAGAAATACCTGATGAATCCCTAGACTAAATATTTGTAAAAAGCACCACAGAGACGCACGATATTAAACCAAGATATTACAGATACAATCACTGCTTCAAGGATCAGGGGGGACTGAGGAAAGGTAACAGTCTTTCTGTCTTATTTTTTCTTTTTCGTTTTCATTTGAGTATTGCTTTTTCTCTCTGGCAATATCATTAAGGGAAAGGACAAAGAAAAAAGTTCTAAGTTAAAAAATTTACGTTAATAAATGTAGGAAACATATTGGATTGCGTCAGGGATGGATTTATGGAGGGGAAGCAGGAAAGGTTGCCGGAAGTTGTAGCCCCTGCAATAAAAATACTCAGAAAGCATAAGGGTAAGGGAGGATAATATTTACTATTAAAAGAGGATTGGATTGCCCTTACTGCTATCTCAGCAAAGTTAGGAAATAGTAACAAAGACTTCATATTTAGAGAAGTGATAAGTAAAGATCAGGGGTTGTGGGAAGAGCTGGCTTTCGGAGACACTCAGAAATAAGATGGGGCATGTGGCACATAAATATTTCAGGCTCTGAATTAGGAAACTATTGAGCTTTAATTACACAGGACAGGTACTTGCATCAATAGAAAAATGCTACTTTGGTGCAGTATGTTGGTCAAAAATGTTCCTGTATGCACTGTAATGCAAAGAGTGTGCATTGCAGGGGATTATCTGCTACAGATGTGAATGCTGGTTTTGTTTGTTGCTGCTTATTTGGATAGTTCATAAAGTATTTGTAAATATTTGGTAGAAAATGGAAAATACAAACACAAAAGGCAAATAATTTCTAAAGAGCTCCATTGCTAATTAGATATTTATATTCACAAGAATATTTTCCAAAAATGCTGTAACGTGGCAAGACCCACTGAGAAAAATTTGAAAATCTATCCATTTCTTCAATGTGTCTAATAGGAATATGAGAGCCTTTGATACCCTTGCACAAGTTTTTTTCAATGTTGTATCATTTTAAGGATAGAAGATGAAAGGACTCTCATGTCAGTAATCTTTCATGCATTTCTACAATAAATGGATGGTCAACCAAACCAGTGACCCAATTTAAAAGCATTTGTGTGAGTTTGCACAGGTTTACATGTGAAGAATCTATACCACAATCTCTTTATGTCGAGCTGATCACTGAAACACAGTATATATGAAACAGTACAGTGAACACACCATTGAAGCACTCCGTCTTTCTTGCAGAGGTAGCAATAATTCAAGGAAATAAACCACATGTAGAGCAAATTAGTTAAAATTCTTCATCACAGTTTAATGAAATATTAATCCAAATTAATCCAAACTTCTCTTTCTTAGTTTGTCAGATTCATCCAAAGTAATTTTTTACCACTATCACTTAGCTGTCCCTGTCCCATGGATATGCTGAAGGACTGGGTAGCTTTTTCCTTGACTCTCACATGAAAAATAATTATTATCTATATTCATTTAACTAACATCTTTTTCAGTGTGAATGAAACTTAGTGATTCAAATATTTGCAAGAAGCAAATAAGCATTAATAATCGAGCAAGCTAAACCAAAATTACTTTGACATGGGCAAACACAGAACACTTCTTGTGATGTTTACCTTGCTGCTGAATAAACCATCCCGACAGTGTTTGCGTTAATGCTGGGCATAGCTGTAGAACATTGCTCTACCAGCTGAACTTACCTCCCCTTCTGTGGACTGTAAGTGCAGTTCTTTCCTGCAGGTAGCCTTTAAGTCTCCTGCAGCTGCGTTGACTTGCACTCCCCTGGGTGCTTCCATCACCAAAGATCTAGTAGGAGATTCAAGTCTGAAAGACAAAACCAACCGCTGAGAAAAAATCTACTGAAAAAAAATCGACAGTGCCACCCAGCGCCAAATCCCACAATGCATGTAGGTACAAACATATTTTGAAAGATAAAGAAGTAAAAATTACTTATACACATGCTTCTCTCGCTATTGTCTATGGCCTGGAGAAAGAAAAAGTATTTAAAAGTATTTAAAAAAATATTTAAAATTCTTTTTACAAAGTGTTTAAATCAATTTCTATTTAAGACAGCATTTAAGCCTATACTGATATAAGCCTGTCTGCTTAGTGATGCTTTCTGGCATTAGTACCTCATCTACCACAATGCATGTAGGTACAAACATATTTTGAAAGGTAAAGAAGTAAAAATTACTTATACACGTGATTGTCTCACTGTTCTCTATGGCTCGGAGAAAGAAAAATTATTTAAAAGCATTTTTAAAAAGTAAGTAAAATTGTTTTTAAATAAGTGTTTAAACCAATTTCTATTTAAGACAGCATTTAAGCCTATGCTGATATAAGCTTGTCTGCTTAGTGATGCTTTCTGGCACTAGTACCTAATTTACTTGACTGTACTAATACTGAAATATAGGTGCATAAGATTCCACACATCTTTGCAAGTGCTTCTGTAGTGACAGGTGACAGTCATCACATAACTAAACTGACATTACTGGCATTACATAACTAAAGTCAGCTTAGTGACCGATGACATACGCTCATCTAAATAATAAAGAAAACAAAACAGTTAAAAAGTTTTAAATAATGATGTAAAACTGATTAGAATGACTTGGCCTTCATAGGCTCATTTGTATTTCAGGTAGGTGTAGCAGCATTATGTATGAAGATGAGAGTAAAAGAAATTCTGTTATGTCTCTATTATTGTGGCTTTTTGCATGATATTTTTCTGTTCTGCAAAATACTCATTATGCTCTTTAACCCTGTTATAACACAGTTAAGGCACATATCCCTGGGCTTTGGTAGCCTTCCTCCAAGCAGCTATTGTTCTACTCCTGTCAGTCTTTCCATTTTTTTTTTCTCTATGCTCAAGATTCTCTGTCAACCTTAGTGCAGAACCAAGACACTCTCTCAGCTATGTTGTCTCTCAGTACTGTACAGGTTTCTCTTGACAGGGAAGTACTAATGCAAGGATTTTTGTAGCAGTTGTGCTAACACACTGAATAGGAAAGCTGACCGGATAAAAACTGTATTGAACTAGGAAACCAAAATTTGGATTCCGGTTGTGTTCAGCTGTAGATTTATTGCATAGCCCCATTAAGAACAAGACAAATATTTTAATCTATTTACATTCCAATATAATGACAGAACACAGTTCCTCTTTACCTGAACACAAGCTTTTTGTAAGATGATATATATTAACGATGGAAATGTCTAGAATGAGTAGCTTGAGGAAAACATTGTATTTTCCTCTACCACAAATTGTATTTTGAGTGCTATGTCACATCCATCCAAAAATATAATGAGGTACTAGACGTATAAAGAAAAGAAGAGTTTGACAAAGAATTTGCTACAGAAAAGCCAAATGAAAGATCTATTAAACAATGGAACAAGAGGATTTCTTTGTATTTCAACTATTGAATTTTTTAAGTGTACAAGATAGTGATGGATTATCATTTTGAAACCAAAATGCCACATTTGCATGCAAAGTAAGGCACTGAGGAGGTGTCTGTAAAATATTTGTTTGTTGCATGTCACTGACACTCAATAGCGAAAGTTAGAAATAAAAGAAAAAAGGAAAGAAAGTATATGGCAACACAGAATGAATCTATTGAAAGCGGGTGTCCAGACAGAGGAAAAGACTGTTTGTAGCGATATAAAAAAAAGGATACATGGGATACATGTAGATAGGAGCAGTAGAAAAATCTGTATTTCTGTTAGTGCTAAGCCATTTTCTTTCATTTTTTTGACACTTTATAGGGAGAAGTTAATACAAGGTTCTGCAGTTCTTTGTACCCGGGAAGAATCTGAATATCATGAATTATTTAATCACATACATCAGTGTTTTTCAGGTGATGGTTTGTGAACTTCTGATGTCTCTAAGACAGCAGAAAAAGAGCTTCCAAAACCTTTTAGAAAGCATATAAACTATAAAGTTTAGGTTATTGAAAGTACTCAGTTGCTTAATGAGGTTTTATCTTGAATTTGAAAGGAAACTGAATTGTATAAATGTTAAATGATTGGATACTTCCATTTCATATTTTTCAGCAGCATATTTTTGCAATTTATAACCTACTATCCAGGAATATTAATATTTCCTAGTAGTTTCAGATGCCATTTCATAAACTTGAAGACAAAAGTGCTCTTAACTACTTTTATTGCATTAAATTGATGGGTACTAGCAAAGTCACAAATATTTCTGATTTCATAACATCAAAACCACTCCCAGACCTGACTGAATTTTTTCAGCAGGTTGACAATAAAAATCTGTTTAGGAATATCTTTCAAGAAATTACAATTTTTTTGAAGAATGATTTTTTTTTTTCAAAAATACATGACAGTGCATAGCTCAGAGTTGTTTTGTCTAGTTTCATCATTATTTTTCATCAACTACATTAATGTAAATGACTTCCAGTTTATCTAAAATGAAGACATTTTATCTAAAATGAAGACATTTGGGCAATTAATTTCTGTATTTCAGAAGAAGTTGTTAATAGCAACCTTCTTTTTTAGGAGTTTCCTGAAATGAAGTGCTAGAAATGTCAATGAATGGCTGATGATCAACAGAGCAGTTTTTAAAGCACCAGTCATCTATTAGTAAAATTGAATGCCTAAATCCATTTTTCAGTTACTAATTTGCTTTTCTTGTTATTATTCTCTGGATGATCTACATCTGAAAAGTGACTTAGCTGTGCAATCTGCGGCACGCTACTGGAAATGCAAAAGTCTATACACATAGAGTATTTCCTCAATGTTTTGAGACAAATTACTTTTTGATATGCAGCTGCTTTATATTTTTTCTTTGTCGTATTTCTGAAAGTTTTGATTTCTGTTATAAACTTCCTGTAACACTCTACATTGTAATACTCATCCCTCCAAGGAAAAGTGCATGATGACAACAGCATATCAAGAATTTTCTTGCCTTTGAGATTTACCGATGGCCTGTCACAGTGGCACTTATGTCTGTGAGTGAATCCTATTCATACAATTTAATTTTTCCTTTCCCAAACAATAGAAAGCTATGATGAAGAAGGTAACTACTGCTGTTATTCGACAGAAACTACAACACTGTGGGAAAGACAAAGAGGCTTTTAAAAAGAGGTTTTTAGATTAACATAATATGTCAATTCACTATGTGCAATGCAGACAGATCATCTAGCCAGAGCAGAGTAGGGTAGTTTTCTTTTTAATTATCAATGGTTAATTTGCGAAAAAGATAAATTTCAGAGGTTCAAAGCTATATGAGATTGAGCTGAATTCATTAAAGAATTATTGCTAAAAAAGGAAACTTTTCAAATATCTTGAAGAAGTTTCTTTGAGGGTATTAAAATATTTCTCATCAGAAATGCAGAAACATTTATTTTTAATTTGGTATTTTCTGTTTACAAGCTGACCTAGAATTTACTAGAGAAAAATAATTTAAAAAATGATCCAGAAAGTTTCATTTTGGATTTTAAGAAATATTTTAGATTTACATCTTGCATATCCCTCATACTCACATGGGATATAATTTATATATGTTAATTTTTCTCTGTTGACTAGCAGAAGGTATTTCTTAAAATAGAAGGAAATAGAAGATTCCCCTGTGTAAATGTGAATAATATATTTGCTTCATGTCTATTTAAGCAGTGGATCCAACCCACCCTACTTAGTTAAATGACTCATACGAACCTCTACCAGTTTGGAATTTGTATTCAAAACAGGGGATTAAAAAATATGCTTTCAACTAGAGATCGCACATGGAAAGTAGGTACTCATTTCCCCTTTACTGGCATCTTTATGCCTGGGAGTCAAGATATACTTCAATACTTCCAAGTATTTAACATCTGTATATGATGGTCTTGCCAACATATTTTGTTGTAGCTTTTTTCAGTTATCACGGGAATCTTGTTACTAAAAGAAAGTTTTGCAAAAATAAAATCAATGGAAATATACACACTGACTTGGTGAACTTTTTTGTAGATTGCTATAGATAAAAGTAATTACAACATTGATCCTACTGCCTGTAGGTAAACAGGTGTGGCAGACCGGGGCTGCAGATGGGTAAGACACACAAAGAGGAGCAGGGAAGGCGAACGGATATGATATGCCAAGCCACTCTCTACCCCTCTTCCTACTTCTTCCTTGAAAACAAGTACTCCCAAACCCAAAATCCCATAGAACGCAGGGTCTTCCTCTTTCACAAGTGAAATTATTTTGTTCCAAATTAGAATTAAGAAATTTTTAAAACAATAATTTTGAAAATGTTGTTTTCCATAAAGTTCACATAATTTTAAATACATATTATTTCCATTTCTAGTATTATGTACAGAACAGCTGGCTGCCCTAATACGCAAGGAAGCTGAATTCAGGAGTCCCCCAGTGAAAGTGAGAATCCTTAAAGGAGACCGCTGAACACTGATGGTGGTAGATAAAATTCAGGTTTCCATTCAGTCCTTTTCCTGGAATTCAGGCTGCAATCTCCAGTAGTATCCATAAAGGATCACTGGGGACTTTTACAACCATGATGACAAAAATCCTGGAAGCCCTTTTTTAAGATACTGGAACTATTCAGAGGATTCTTGATTGGCTGCGTTTGACATTACAGTGGGAATTCTATGAAAATAAAACCACTGTTCATTCATTTCAACCCCATTACTTATACTACCTATGGGATTATACATGCACTTTTTAACATATATATAAAAATGACTAAAAATCTATTTTTTGTGCTTTTACATGTATCAAAATGTGCACCTCTGCAATATGCATATGAATCATTGCTAGAATAGTTATTTCTCCTGAAGCTTGTGTTATTCTGATGTTTTTAACCAAATGCTTGTATTTTCAGGATGAAATAATTATTTTTATTGAAATAGAATGGTAAATGTAAAGGCCTCATGAATCTTTAACGTTGTTCACTGGTCATCAGCTATCCTTGATCAAGAAGGAAATTCTCATACGTTCATGTGAAGCTCTCTTTGACTTATGTGGGAACCTAACCTTTAAGGGCACAATTTGGCTCACTATTTTGTGACTTCACAACATGAGTCGTAAGTAAGAGAAAGTTAAATAAAAGTTTTATGCAGTAGGTAATGGCCTAAACCAGTAAATAACAACATGACCTTTTTTCCCAATATTCTATTTTTCAACCCAGGGACAATAAACTTAAATAAAGAGGAAACTTTCTTAAATTAGGACAGTGGAATGGCATTCAGTATAGCATTTCATGTTATGTCCATGTTCTGCATGTCACTGACTTCGGCATGTGTCAGCATGCCCTTATTATAACTCCTGAAAATCTCATTAAGCCAGAAATCACCTCACTGGGCTCAAATCTGAGTTCTAATTACCCCGTATATGCCACTGGTTTCAGCTCAGTGAGTCTGCATTATCATAGCGACACTTGAAACAACTGAATATTTTAACATTATTTGACAAACACGATAAATCAGAAAAATGATTTCCCAAACACAGGGAAATAAAGGATCTCTTCTGAGAATATAAAAAAATAATATTTACTGAGGAGGAGAAGTAAGGAATAAAATGTCATTGAAGAGTTTTTCAGTGATGTCATTAAAGGACTAGAAAAAGTGAAGAAGCATCAAGGAAAGGTGAGGAGTGCGGGACAGTGCAAATGTTTAAAGCAAGAGCTTGACAAACGGAGCAGGTGATGTGAGGAAGGTTAAAGAGAACTTAATGCATGGTTGTTTCTTAAGAGTGGGGGAGGGCATAGCCAGAATAGCTAATGACAGGAAAATTATCAAAATCAGAAATAAGATTAAGCACATAATAATGCGAAAGCCTAACTGGAATCTCTGGTAGTAAAAAGTCAGACATTCTAGAATGTAAAGTCCACTAAAACTCAAACCTTTGGAAAATCAAGAAAATTAATATAAATGTATGGTTTAGAACACAAGCTTTCATTTCTTAGATAAATACCACCACATGCTTGAAAACCTAAACTTTCAGGCGGTGAGACAAAGATCTGTATACGTGACAATTCAAAATACTCCCTTGAGGAGAGGTATGGGAAAAGGATTCCTCACAGCCCTGACATCTGAGAGCTCCCCTTATTCCACCCAAAACACTTCTGTTCCTGTAATATTCCTTACTTTTGTTCTGACCTGCAACCCATTCTACACATGCCCTGCCAGTCTGCTACTCATCCTTACGCAAAGCTTATTTTCTTTCCACAAACAGTTCCATTAGCTGAGATGTCTTTCAGAATATATTTTCTTAGAACAGTAATCTGTCTTGACAGCAAGAGATTGAAGCAACTTGCCCACAGATCATGCTCAAGTGGCTATCAAGAGTAAGATCTGAACATAAAGTGCCTGGGGGAGGCTGAAAAGCCGAACTGGGCTCTTTGAACAACTGGAAACTCATGAGAGCTGGTTGACATAACATCTTCTCAGTTTTGAAAACCATTAGCTTCCTGTGATTTGGAAGTGACAGTCTGGACCACCTCTAATTTTCTAATGATATTTTCCATATTGTTTCCCCAAAGGGCCTTAAGCTGATATAAATGGGTGTATTTTAGCTGAAATAAACTGCGACATGGTTTTGATCAACATCTTGATGAAACTGCATCTCAAGTGGAAAATTATTCTGCTGAAATTCCTTTGACAGGTCTGCTTCAACCTCCTCAGACTGAGCATAGCAGAGAGCTTGCAATACACTCTCCAGTGGCTTGTATTTGAACTGTATCAAAACAGACCAAGAAGAAAACAGCCCATCCATGAAAAAAAAATCAGAAAAGGTTAGGTGAGTTTACTTTCAGTCACTTTTTTAGGGCAAGCACTGTTTCAAAAAGAAATAGAGATTTTTTACCTTTTGCAATACAAAATAGAGTGGGAGACTATGAAAAAGCCAAGTAGCTTTTTTCTTTATTTTTGGCATTGAATTAGGATGAAAGGAAATGGGCTCAAGTTGAGTCAGGGGAGGTTTAGATTGAATATGAGGAAAAATTTCTTTACTGAAAGAGTGGTCAGGCACTGGAACAGGCTGCCCAGGGCAGTGGTAGAGTCCCCATCCCTGGAGGGGTTCAAAAACCGTGTAGATGTGGCACTTCGGGACATGGTTTAGCAGACATGGTGGTATTGGGTTGACAGTTGGACTTGATGATCTTAGAGGTCTTTTCCAACCTTGATGATACTACAATTCTATGATTTTATGAAATACTACCGAGGATAGAATAAAAATTGTAGAATAAGACATGTAAAATTATTCATTTTCTCTACTGCTTAGGCTACCTCTGGAGCCTATAATTAAAGATATAAACAACAGGAGCTGCTTGGTGAGCTGTAGAAATCATAGCTTTATAAATTCAGGTACTCCCTCTAACCACCCTCCGCACAACCTCCCACCTTCCGAACCTTCGTTTTCTTATACTCCACCTGTATGAGCTTCATATCCTTTGCCTGGCTCCAACATGGTGCTAGGACAAGAACCCAAACCATACCCCCTGCACCCACAGCCACAGAACTTCTAGAAACTCCATGTCCTTCGTGTACTATAACTGTGACCTGACCATGAAACAAAATACGTCAGAAGTTGAGGGTAGTCTGAAGCCATGTCTACATGAATAGGTAAACTGACAGCAGTAAATACTAATAATACTAGCTGATTTTCTTATTAAGGCATGTTAGTAACTCTAGTTAGGCACTGGTTTGTGGAATACACATACAAACTTAATGATCTTTTGCCTTTCTACCAAATAAGGATGAAACTGCTTATCTATCTGCTTCACAAATTGTCACAGAGATCAGGGGAGAGAATAGGTAGACAGCAAAATTAAGAAGCCTTGTTTTCTTGGGAAAGTGGCTCAAGAGTAGCACAGAAAATGGAGATACTCCTGAGAAGGGGAAAAGGAACAACTAGAGTGAAAAAATCTCTGGGGACAAAATTATTATAAGGAAAGACTAAGGAAATTAAATGTTGCCTAAATGAAAAAATATAAATAACCCTTCTTATTATTGCAGCAATAAGTCTCTTCACTTAAAATCATAAGAAAGACAGGAAATTAAAATATTATGGCTGTTACAGAGGCATTACTTGTCCTTGATGATGTATAGTGCAAGTTTTAGCGACTAGAAGTAGTATATAATATCACATTTAATCAGAAAAACTACAGCAAAAAGGACTATGCAGGTATGGTGGAGAAAGACTGAATTTGGTTTAGAGTCCAAAGCACTTCAGAAATGAGTTCTGGCATTGAGAATTGTTGTTCAATTGCCATTAAAATACCAGTCAAACTCTTCTACCTGGAATACCCATGAAAGTGAAATACTTGAGCAAAGCATGTGCTTTCATATCAAGTCCTAGGCTGGAACTATGTGGAACTGGAATATCTTGAACACGCAGCAGCATCTCGGGTGTGGAAGCGGCGTGACAGCCCTGGGGAGGGCTCTGATGCAACAAGCCTCGCCGAACATCTCCACCGGGGACTCCGGGTGCCTCTGCTCATCACAGTTGCTGTTAGATCTGAGTGGGCTTCACGTATGGAACGATGCCCAGCTGCTTTCACGCTAACCTGCAGCGTGTGAAGTTGCTTTGTCTTTCAATAACTCAGCACTGTGCAAATGCTTTCTACTGCTCCAAGCTTTATACGGGTTTTGAGACAGGATTCATAGGATATTATAGTTACACCCATAACCCTGTTAGCCCGAGACATCTATGCTTGGAGCCCATCTGTGTGTTCCTGAAACCATGGCATGGCACAATCATAAAGCAAATATAAACCAATCACTGATAATAAACACTTTTAATTGTCCTTTCTGAAAGGCTATTCCAGAACCTCCTGCATCTGACAGGCAGAACGTTGATTTCTATCTAATATTTCAACTAATATTCACCATCGTACTGTGAAGTTTTATTATATTCTTATTCTAGTGCTCAAGGTCTCCTGAATGCCAGTTCTTCCAAACCAGTGTATCTCCTTTTAGAAGAAAGAGAGTTATTAAAACCTGAAATAAGCTCAGCGCTGAAGAAACACTCCTTGCAATCTCCCTCCAGGCTAAAGGAGGATTTGAACAATACATGTCTATTACATATAACTTAAAGTTTTTTTAAAGACACTCATCTCTGTCTTGCCTTTTTATTTCTCATTAGGTATAGCTCTATATCAAATTCTATACTTAAACGGCAGATGGGAGATCTACCTATTTTCCATTTTGTAGAAGAACAGGTGTCTTATCAAGGGAAAAATATTTATTTGGATTGGCACAATCTACCCACCTTCTATCTCATTTCAATTTTTACTTATCTTCTTACTCTTAATTATTTTCATTAGTAAGCCATTCATCTAGTAAATCTTTCAAAATAATATTGAAAGCATTGTACGCTAGCAAGTTCAGACTAAGAGGTCTAACATACTGGATGACTCTTTTCACCCATTTTTTTCATCCATTTCACTGGAAATGCTACTCTTACCAACCTGTCAGTCCCACGGTATCTGCTTTCCAGTTTGAAAGCTTTATTATAAATTTTGGCTATTTGACCCTATTTTAACATTTAGTTCAGTCACAGACCAGGGAGAGAGATCACGTAGCACCCTAAATTAACCACATGAAACTCAATGAATTTTGCTTTCTGTTGTGGTAGCAACATTTTCTTTGTTCATATCCCAGTTCCCATGAGATCCTTTTCCCTTCTCCAATGTCAAATATAACAACAGTCACTAAACACTAAAGCAAACTATTCTTTCATTTTTAGAGCCATATCTTTTGTTCCTACTGCATCCTATCTGCGTAGTAATGACAACCTTTTATTACCGGCTTTCTTCTCTATTTATTTCTACGTCTTCTGCTTTTTTTTTTTTTAATATATAAAAACATATATATACAGTTGAAAAAAGAAGTTTGGCTTTTGGCAAGTCTTCAGATTTTTACAACACCCATCTCTAATTTTGTACAAACATGTCTGTAATAAAACCCCCGTATTTTCAACAGCTACGGATAAGACAAAGCAAACAAGTTGCTGTCAATACACATGCCCCGACACTGAAATAAATATTTAAACACCAAACACAAATTCTGAAAACAGAAGGACTAAATATTTCCACTTTATTAAAAACAAATGCTGAGAAAGTAAGTAGAACCTGACATCATTAAAACAGCACAAGAAGGAAGCTGCGTTTTTTTACTCCACTACATCTTCTCTGTTTTGATGAGGTTTGGTTTGTTATTTGACTTTTGCGTAAAATAATTGCACAGAGTCCCAGTGCTTTTGTTATGCTCAGCCTGCTCACATAACTAAAAAGTTAATGCCAAAATTCTTTTCTGATACCTTCTCTGGCTCCAGGCTTTTAATGAATAGATACTTTGTGCTATTAGTAAACCACTCCTGAAATGCCACAAAAGATGACTCTTATAAGCCATCAGGCAACTCTGAGTGAAACAGACCCCTTGAGCAAGACCTGTGTGTTTTTAATTGTTATCAGAGGTAAAGTAGGATGCTACTAGCTTGGATGGTTCCTTGCTGCTTGATCAATTTTCATCTCATTACGCCCAGCGTTAGCTTGCAGGATTAGCAGATAGTCAATGGTATGCGAGGCTTGACATAGAAAAAAACCTATTAAATTTGATCTTGCAGTTATCCCCAGAGAACAACAACAAAGTAATTTACCCCCTTATTAAGGAGGTTATTGAGGGCAAAGCTATCTGCATTTAACTACTGTCTGCCTCTTTTGTGCATGGATATTACCTGCTAGTGCACCATGTTTTAATGCACTATCAGCCTAAAACCAGTATTTGGGGAACTATTACACTGGCAGTTTAGTTTTCCAAACTGTGGTCCTATGAGAAAAAGTAGCAAGAGAAATATGAAGATTAAATTATTAAGATATAATTTATTTTCCTGATTCTAAGGCATGATCCTTTTATGTTGCTTATCCCAGCTAATGAAAGTCAGATTTAATTAGTTTTGGGGACTTGACATACAAGGACTTACCAGCTTTCACAAAGGACTGTAGAAAAACATCTTCTGAAAACAAAACCTCACTAGCTATTATTTGAATATCTAACAGAGGGGAAAGATGTGACCAAAGTGGTTGGACACATATGAAAGAATTCTTTTAAATCTCAAATGAATTTTCTTTTTACACAATGCATTCTTAATGGCAAATATTACAGATGTTCCTCTGTCTGAAGACCTCAAAATCTGACTACACAAGAAAGCGTGGCTGAGGTAAAGCTTACTGATGTCAAGGTAACATGAATCTGACTTTTTCTTTTTGGCTCCATGTCCAGAACAGGTTGCGCTAAAACGCCAGGACTTTGGGGGCAAATGCTATAAGCCTTACGAGTATGAAGATCTTAGTCCAAATTTTATAGTTCTGTTTCATTCACAGTAATTAAGGTGGTCAGGATTACACTCTTTAAATTCAGTAATGAGTTGTTTTACACATCCAAGGTTATGGATGATTTCCCAGCACCCTTTTTTTTGGAAAAAAAAAAAAGGGGGGGATAATATTTAAATATATTCATGTCTTGATGTCTGAGGTTTATTAATTGACCACCAATACATATTCCAACATGAAAAATAAGGGATCATTTATATTTTAATTAAAATATAATATAAATTCTTTTATCTATCAGCCGTGTACAAAAGTATTCTCATAGCCTAATATATTTGCATTCATGCATATGGAATTTTCAAAGGGATATATATGATCTGAGTGTCTAACTGTATTTTACTGTCAGAAAATATCACACAAACCCACAATTATTTGTAGTTCTTTCAAGCTACAACATTAAAAAGTGTCTGCGGGTTACCTTCTAGAAAGGTTCATACCAAAAGCCAAGAAAGCTCTGTCCTAATAGCAGTTGTCTTAATTTTTAAAAGATTAAAATTACTTCAGAGTTTTAAAAAAGGAGTATCACTGAAGCTTAATTAATATATTAGAGCACATGTGTACAAAAACTTGCAGAACACAATATAGACTGAATATATTAAGAATAAAATCACTTACACATAACTTAATGCTACGTGACCAGAGATCAAGAGTTTCCATTTCATCATTTTTTTAGACAAAAAGTTTGGGTTAAGTTTATTATTAATGTGCGGGCAGAAAGTCGAGGGCAAAATTCGGTAAAATTCTCACTAATTAAGTCCACCTTGGAAAAAGGAGCTGAAGGAATGGTGGAGTTGGAAAACATTAAGCAACAAAAAGCATCCTGGCAATGCATAAAGACAAAAGACAGGAGGCAAAATGAGGTGATTTTAACCCTTGTGAAATTAATCCTGAAGGTACAGGATTATCTGCTTTACCATACATTTGTACTCTATTATTCCTATTTAATTACTAGGAAGAAGTGAACTAAGCCGTGTCTCCACGTTCTTTTGAGTGGGACAAGTTCCAAGTTCTTACTCAAATTTTTGGGCCCCTGAAAAAAGAAAAGCTCGTTGTGTTTCCACTTAGATTTTTACTGAACTCCCTTTGATTAGAGAGTCGTCATTAATAAAAGCCTTTACAACTACTCTCAACAAAAGACTGACAGGAATCTTGGTCGGGGATAGGGATTTTTAAGATAGAAATCCAATGAGTAGGATCCTCTGGAAGACCCCAAACCATCACATTACCTTAAAATGTTTAGTGTAAATAATCAAACACAATCATTAACTTCTTACACCCTGCATACAACGGTCAAACCTGTCTACATGGGCAGATTTCTGCCCATGATTTCTGCAACATCGCTGCTGGGTGCTGATCCTAAACGTCTTTCCATGCATAGCAAAGGGCATTTAACATTGTCTTTCTGTAGCAATTCATTGCAAACGCTGCTGGGTGGGCAAAGGGTTAGGTATCTAATATTTAGGAGCCATAATAGAATTGAAACAAAGTCTGTACTGTCTCTCATTAGTTCTGCTGAGAGAAAAACAAGCAAGGACCTTTGATTTTCTGAGATTGTCGTATATACTTGTTAGTCATCCATATAAATTGCAGAGCAATATTTAGCAGCACGCATACATGCACTTCAAGAAAGAGCTTTCATTATAAACCCTCCTAAATCTTCTCTTTCTCAGTCTACAGATGCTTTAGTAAGATTTAGACTTGATCTTTTACTATTTACTTATTTCTCCTCTTGTGCGAATATGTACAGAAAACTTTGATTTTTTTATGTTTACCAATGTAGCCTCACTTGATAATGAATTTTTGAAAAGTGTGCGTGTAGTATTCAAAAAACCCAACAACCTGGAAACATAATTTGAAGAAAAAATCTGGGACTGTTTACTTAAACTTGACTTATATATTCTGTAATGGCTCATAAAAAAATCAAAATCTGGGTCTGATGCTGTTAAAGAGTACTGTGCTCAACTGACCTTAAAAATGCCTGACTATTCCAGCCTCTGGGGAAAGGATACTTCTCAAGAATTCTGCTACAGGAGACAAGTGATTTATAAAAAGTATTGTATTTTTACATTTTGTGTGACAGAAGTTTGAGGGGTTTTTTGACTAGTTAGAACAAATTGGAGTCTACCAATTTTTTGGACACGTATGAGTCATTGAGTAGGCAGTATATATTACTACACAGATATTTGCTTTTAATCAAGACTTAACTGTTTTTGAGAATACTTGATTTTAAAATAACTTTTTGAACAACACCTACTTGAGGTCTTGGGAAGGTTCTGCTCTGATATGGGGTGTCTCCACAGAGTGCCCAAACACTGCCCCTTCCGTGCCTAAAATACATAAATAAAATACAGTACAATTACTTTGGAAAATAAAAACACATTGAAATGTATGACCACAAATGGACATTTTTAGGACAAAATATCTGATTGAATCCTTTATTAATTATTATCAGTGTCTCCTCATATTCCTGTTTGCATTGCTATATCAAAATCTGGACCGACATCACGTGAAACCTTAGACTTGCTTATCAATAAATGAATTTCACATACCAATCCGAAGGCATTTATAGATCTAAACTTTTCAGCACTGACTTGCCTGAAGGCTGATCTCAACACTTTGAAGATGGATCGTTTTACAGATAAGGAAGCATTTCTTTCCATCAGACCTTTCTCATTAAATACCTTGTTCTCATAAATTAGAGACTTAATTGGAATGTCCTTCAGTTTTAATGTTGGTAGTGAATGCACACATATCTCCTACTGGGTGCTCAAAATCGAGGCAAAGAAAATGAGCAACTATTTACTAAAACTGAACTCATTTTCTACTGAATTTTAATTTCTAGTTTCAATGAAAAAATTAGGGTTTTGATAAATGCTCACCGAAGTTATTTGAAAAAAAGACAAATATTTACACAATCCATTCTTAAAAGCAATTATTTTCTAAGAATGAAAAAAGACCAAAAATATTAATAAAGGTCTGAGGTGCTGTGCAGAATCTGCTTCTTAAACCTGACATTGCCTTGGGATTCTGCTGCCTTTAAGAGACAGGGATAACACGTCTGTATAGCCAGGCTTTCTGTCACTCAAACCTGAAATCTCACCCCCATCTGTAATGGCATAAAAGAAATTCTACTGGAGCTGAATACCAGGCAGCAGAGAGTGCGCTTCCAGATCCTGTCCATCTTTTTCATTAGCAAAATTAAACACCTTCAAGGCCAAGGGCTCTTTGTCTTTTTGAAGGTGGCAAAGGGATATGAAGATGTAAAGAAGTGAGCAGGATGCAGAACTGTCAGTCTCGTCTTATGAGAAGACCACAGCTGTAATGTTTGAAAGAGCAGAATTAATGCAAAGATGTATAAAACATCACTGTAGTATGGGTCAGACACTAAATCAATCAGAAGTGCCAAAGAGAATATTGGGAAAAGACTGATAACAAAAGATAAATGACAGCTGGTTCGAAGACTATGTTACTATTTCCTCACTTTCAGCAGCATTTCTTTAGAAAAGGAGAAGGCATTTCTCCTCCAACAACACAGAAATTTGGAAATAAAGACCAGATTGTACAAGCAGACTGAAAATCCAGGCTGGTAGAGTTAAGGATAAACTGATATAATTAAATAAAATGTAATTAAAACTCAAAAAACCCCATAGGTGTTTCTTTTTCTTTTTTAAGATATAATCCAACATATGGTAAGTATCACAGTGTTTGTGATAAGTGTTTCATCCTCTTAAAATACACTATCAACTAGTTCAAGAATATTTCCCATCCCTTTTATTTTACACTAGAAGAAAAGCAGGCACTCACAATTGTCTTGTTCTCAGTAAAAAAGATGAAAAAGAGCAGCCAGCCAGAATTTGCTGACGCATTTTCAGCAGTTAAACAGTAGGATCAAGAAAAATGGAAAGGGATTGTGTAGCAAATAAAAGACGAGGATCAGCATTATTTAAAAATACAGAACAGAAGAAAAACAGTAGGACGGTATTCTTTGTTTTTTAATTTACTAGACATAAATCTGTAGTGCTTTGATGGGAAGTTAGATCATGTAGTTCAGTACAGCTTAGGAAATGGTGCTACCAATATATCTTTCTATGAACAATAAATATAAAAATATAAATAACAATTCAAAGTGAATACCATGATTTTTTAAATGAAAGAAATATGCTTTAGGTGTGTAATAATTTACAATGTTAAACCACTTATTTTTTACAGAAATAAGACAAGGATCTCTTAATTGTATTCCCTGATTTACAGAATCATACTCAGGATCTACTTTGAGATAAGTGAAATTCTAGAGAGACCTGAACAAGTATAAAAACAGAATAAAAGGAAAAGACTTGAACCTTCAAGCCCTTTCAAGTACAGCTCAAAGGAAGTAGTTGGGGAACTGAATTCAAAAGAACACGAGTAAGAATGGATAGCTGTAAAAAGTGAACCTTTCAGAGGAAATAAAATAGCAAGGGCAAGGAGTATGTGCAAAGGATATAAAATCAAAACTGTAAGTATAACGATAAAATTACTCCCAGCTCCAGCTTCCAGTGGAAGAGAATGAGTTAAGTAAAGACTTCACTAAGAAAGCAGCATCTGTGAAGGCAAACTACTGGTCAAAGAACACTGGTCGCTACGAAGGTTGCTGGAGAAAACTCAGTAAGTAGCATGAGTCTGGCAAAAAGGCAACAAGCGCAGTCGTGTACTTACAAACCTTATTATGCATAGCAGATTTGTAAATACCAGACCTTTAAAACATATTTTTTTGACTCAGAGCAAATCGAAGTGACCCTTTTGCTACAAGCAAAACTAGTCACACATTCCTGCTGAAACTGAATTTTCAGACTTCAGAGACACCAGCATAAACAACTCATTTCTCCTCATATTACTGGTTACTGAAATTTATCCCTTGGGAAATGGCAAGTTTCATAAAAACAATGGAAGTACAATGTTGAGATTTGGTACCAGATTATATTTGCTTATGTATGTACATTCTGAGGAAGTTTTGTCTTTTATTTAACCAGCAAATGATCCTTTCCTAATATAAGAGTTAGTTCACACACCACCACTGCTACCTTTCAGTGACTTAATAACGGACTAGCATGAAAAGACCAGCACCTGAGTATACTGATTAGTTGAGCCAGGCTTTTTTTTCAAAAAGAATGGCGGCTGAAGAGTTGAGAAGCCAAGAATCCAAAATGAATAAATTATTTTGCCATGTGAGCCATATATTAGCATTATCCCTCTCCTTCACTTCGTTCCTGTAAGCAGATCACCTCAGTACTGACAACGGGGTTGTGTGGCATTTTGACGTGTACAAATTATATGGGGTTGCAGCGTCACAGACACAGCTGAACCTTACTGCCTTGATCTTTCTCTAGGTTTTTCAGAAAAGTCGAGCAACAATATGATGAAGTACTACGATTATGCAAGTATTGGAGTGTAATGCCAATTTATCCTCTGAGTCAGAGAGTTTAAATAAGAGTTTGTAAAATATTTATCATTTTGAAGCTTGCAGTGTTACTTGTTGCAAGCTCATTATAAAGTTAAAGCATCTACAGGTCGCACAGAGAAATATGAGTAATTAATCAAGATTGCTTTACCCTTGAAGAGACCTTGAAAACGTAGATTTTTATGTTCTAAAAGTTTAATTGCATTAAAAAAACCCCAATTCTTAATTTTTACCATGCGAACATAGCTAAAAATTAGAAGTGCCTTTGTGGATTAGCTAGCTGTTGTTCAACACTGAGACCTTGGAAGACCTGATCACTGCCGGACTGAAGAAAACCGAAACATTCAACTAGGGACATCAATGAAGGCAATTATAAAAAAGACCACAGAAAATGCTTGCTGCTTCCTTTTCAAAAGCCCAGTTATAATTTGACTTGGGCTGATTAGAAACCCAAGGGAGTCAGAATGCAGCTTCTGGACCACATGTTGATTGTGCAGCTCTTCAAGACTTTCAAATTTAATAAATGGCTTGAAATGTAATTTAGCTAAGTACTCACATTAAAAAAAGCACAATGAAACTGGATTTTTTGCTATGGAGGTGTACACAATTGAAATTAAAGTAGGTTATTTTATGAAAATGGGGTTGGCAGGATTGCTGGGATTTCAATCTTGCGGAGTCCCTCAGCAGCAAAACTGATTAATGTTAACTAGTGAAGGTTTCAGTTATGATGCTGACGTGGCCATATTGGAGGTATATTACAGCTGTAGTATGGCCTGACTAGGTGCAGCTGATCGCTTGTAAACTAAAGCACGAACATTGAAGTCTTTGGAGGTAAACCGTTATTAAAAAGTAAATTCTAAAGTGAATGATTTAGATTCATTACTTAATGCCCTTGAGCATGACTCATGTTTGATGCATATTTTCTGTATGGCAACCTTAAGAAAGCGAGACTTATACTAAGCCTTTCATTTAGATAAGAAGAAGGATTTCGCCAATAAATTAAAATTCAGCATCTCTAGTGTGATAAATTTTGGTCAAAGCAAATCGCAACTCCAGGAAATACTTGAAAAATTACAACAGTCAGTATTTATCTTCTTAAATACCATCTTTAGTTCTACTGACTACAAACATCTGAAAGATTGTTTCCTAATGGTGGGCAGTTAAGACACCTCTTGTCTTGCAATGGAAATGAAACTGGATTATGCCTGTGTGTTCAGTTGCTCATCCACACATTTGTTTGAAGGTTCACATCCAAAATCTGTTTGCCCACCACTTGGTGTACTCTGTTAAAAAAGTGAATCTATTTGAATAAAATTTTGGCTGAGCGTAGTAGTAACATAATTCAATTAATAATTGGAAATGGCTATGCTAAATGCTACTTCTGGAATGAAAAAGGTCATTATATTTCAATGAAACTGCTGAGAAGTCACATTAAAATTAAATAGTTCTTCAAAACATGAATGGAATTGAAAACATATAAAGTGTTTACAAAGAATAAGTTTCAGAAAATAATAATTTTCATAGTATTTTTTACTTTTTTCCCATGATGTATGACAGATGGAAATACACATGACAATAAAAATGATAAACTACAACCATTTTCTACTTGAATTGATACAGTGCCCTTGAAAAATTACAACAGCTAGATGTATGAATAGATTTAAAGCCCACATTTAGATTTCATGGTAAATAATTCCTAAAAACAAAAAATCATCTTCTTTTCCTAGATGTATATGATAGTGTGGATTTTCATTTTTCTTAAAATGATGTAAATGATTCTAGGTTCACAATAGTAGAGCATAGAGCACAAATTGTCCTTGTCTACATTCAAAAAATTGAGTTCTAATGGTATTATTTTTGTATTAAATAATTCAAAAATACTGTATTTTCACTTTGTTGTAGATGATAACCCTAGGATTTGGAACACTCAGGCTTATGTTCTAATGAATAGTTAATAAGTTACAAAATAGAATTGTTTTCGTTACGAAAAATGAATGGATCAATGAAGGAGAGGACTATCACACAACAGTCAATAGCTTCATAACCAGTGGGCTCACCTGTGATGTAAAAAAAAATGGGACATGAATTTGGGTATCCTGAGTACAAAATGAAGGCTTTAACTTCAAGTTTAACTGATTTACCTTAGAATTTTATCTTGATTTTTATTAAAAGCACAATGTCATATATTTGTATAGAATACTATGAAAAAACGTTAAAATCTAAAGGAGGAAAAACGTGAGAAGGACAAAATTTTTTCTCACTTAGTTTTGAGAACAATCTGCAATACTTTCTCATTTTGAAGCTTTCTGAATATTCTATAATGCACTGCTGTCTACCAACAAAACCTAGCTATGAATGTCCATCCAATTTTCTCCAAAAAACTCTAAAAAAAAAGAATTAGTTATTAGCTATTGATAAAAGAAAAGAGCGCTTGTCCGTCAGTTAAGATATTTCATAAATAAATAGTTTGATTTTGAAAAGTCAAACGCTCAGAGGAATTTATCAGGAGTTTCTACAAGAAGTCTAGACATTTCATTCGTTGCCTAATTTAAGAGTACAGATTATTTATCTTTTATCTATAGCCCAAAAAGAAATTGGAATCTCTAGAGGTTAGTTAGCTACTGGCACTGGACTGAGACTAGAGCAACAAGCCACACAACCTAAGCTCCTTGAAGTATTTGCCTTCAACATCTGGTCTGCAGTTGACACATCTGGATTTTATCTAAATTGCCAAAGCTGGTTTGGAAATCTCACTTTAACTGGATCAGAAGTCATCTAAGTCACCCTTAGCATTAAAACTAATTCATAGGGTGCCTTGTATAGGTTTTAGCGGCCAGTTCTTTATGCCATATGTTAATGGACATTTCTTTCTGTTCTCCACTTTGCCATTACTGCAGCATAGTGAAAAATTGTTACGATTATGTGATAATTACTGCTGCATTCTTACAACTTAGTAAATAGTTTTATTTATGCAAAAGGAAGCAACAAAGCAGCAGGACTATTATCCAGATTTTTGAAATAACTCTACTATAGCATTTTTACTGTATACCAATTAGCATGCCTTTGATAAATTATAATAAAATATTTAAATAAGTGCATTTGTGTATCCTGTAGAGGGCACTGATATACATGTAAAAGGTTCATCATATGCAAGTTTATAGTTTGTATTTAAAAAGTTACTATAAAAATGTCTTAAAATATTTTTGAATTTGTGAAACAATGGAAATGTGAAAAGAATCCTCACATGTATTTCTACAATGCTGAAATGGAAATATGTTGATATAATGCATTTTGGTGCCTATTAGACGAAAATGAACCCAACCTGTTAGTGTCTCCAATTATTGAAAGTCATATTTTTTTTTTTCAGATATGAGAGATGAAATGAAGCTATAATATCAGCTTCTCACAAGATTGTTAAAAAGTTTCTGTTTGGTATTATGACTAGTTATCTTGATTATCACCTATTATGACTTTCTTTCTATTCCTGCTCTTTATTAATGCTCTGGTTTTCTCCATAGAAGTAAATTACACAGATGAATACAGCACATTCAAATCTGGCATTACTGCAATGCAAAAGGGCAAACGACTTAACTTAGAGAAGTCTTTACTGCAGTTTCAAATGGTAATTCTGCAGCTGCGAGAGAGAGGGTGAACCTGTGACAGTAATTTTGTCACTTAATATTCTCACCTTCAAGTCAGCGTAGCAGTCAAGCAAGCCTTTTAATTTAGCAACAAAATGGAAGCAGGTGTATTTCAAATCAGTTAACTGCAATGACTGTAAACCACCCATGGTCGTGTTAGCTAGTGCGTGCCTATGCGCGGCTGTATTAATCACAGTAAAGACAGCATATTTTATGCAGTAAAGATATTAAAGCATACTTCAGTATGCTACAGATGGCCAAAATACGCATCTTTTGCTGAAGACTCAGATGTTCTTGCAGGCAAGAACCACAGGAGAGCTGCCACATACCTTGCGGAGGCTGTGGGAAGAGGGTTTACGGCAGTAATTTACTGCTAGATCTAGATCATTTTCAAGACAGAACTGAGCTGTTCACAGAGTAATTTATCAGTGCCAGTCTCAACACTCCCTTCCACGTCACCAAGGAGCAGTATCAGGGCTCAGGTTACAGCCACAATTCAGATTACCCTGCAAGCCCCGTAACAGCCCAGCTCCACTGCGATTCTTGTGCCATAACCCGAGTCTGGCCTTTGCTCTTTTACCCTTTGTGAGTCAGGAGAGACTCAAAAATCACACTCTTGTCACTGCTGCAATACACCCATCTTAAATTCACCGTAAGAATTCTAAGGTTTAAGCACTTTTCATTGCCTTGCTATATACCGAGGCATGACTGGCTCAGACTAACAAAGCAGGATTTACTTTTGCATCAAAATTGGGTATGGTCAGCTGCCAGAGAAACCTGTTGTTCATGTCCTCTTAGATATTAAATTACATGATGTTCAGGCACTTTCAGAACAGAATACTGAGCACCAGGCACCAGGATCGTCATGTCTAGGGAACAGAATGTCACACTATTTGACACTTGTCTTGAAATCAATGCTTTTGCTTTGTCACTTTTAAGCTAAAAATACAGAAAGACTATATATCCTAAGCCCAGCTATTAACAAAAGACCTTATCAGCTTAAGAGATAGCTTAAGGGGCAAAACAGAAAACCTTTCTTATTTTGCCTTTTTTTTCAGATTGACTCTAGGAGGTGTTTCTCTACATCACCCAATTAACAAACTCTCACGATATTTACCAGTCCAGCCTTTCATCTTCCACTGAAGAGAACCTTGCTTTGAAAGATCTCTATTCTTATATTCTTAAACCTTCCAAAGGAATTTATTTATTTTAGATTCAATCTTCCCCATCCTTTAGCCTCCCCTCTCCCCTCCACACATCTTATCACTGTGAGCAACGCGTTCTATTTTTTCAGCAGAATACTCCTTTCCTTGTTTTGTACTGGAAGTTCCTTTTAATATCCATACTAATTTTTCACATTAATGCTTTGCCAAAATTAAGTTGTTTTGAGTTACTACTAATTTTGCTGTCATGAAGAAAAAAAAATAATATTTTAATTAAAACTTCAAATTCAGAAACTCTAATTGGTCTTTTGCTTTCATCCTAAATCTAAATATAAGCCGGGGAGACAAGGCAAGGAATGACAGAGAGAAGAAAAACAAATTGTAGCTATAAAAAGCCGGAAAACAGTCCTGACAGCTAAAACATGAAACAAACTTGTTGATAAATATTCTTTCTGCACAGTATGTGTTATCTCTTGCATTTTCTTTTCTCCACACTGAGAGTGTAAAAACAGATTAAAAATGTAGTCCATCATTTGGTAATGCTGCTAAGCAAAAATAGCAAAAAAAGTACAGCTGGTTTGCTTGATATGAAAATAATTTTTTTTTTTAAGAAGGTATTTCTCTTTGATGTTTAATGAGAAAAGACTTTCAGATGTAACTACCAACCCCACCTCATGCTTTCGACCATAAATTGGGAAAAGAATATTTCAGGTGAACCTGGCATTCGTCTACCGCCAGTATTTTGCTTTGTTGATCTTGGATATATCTTGTGATTTAGCATGATATCCACCTTTCGGTACTTTGAAAGCTTTATGTGCTGCTTTATCTAGACCTTTGACCACCATAACATACTTGCCTCGCAGAAAGTGATGCAGAAAAAGGACATGAAAGAGCACTATTCCTAGTTACACTGTCAGTGGTGTAACCCACAGGACTCGCTGTCACTCTATCACGCTTTTATGTATCAGCTTGTTTTGGAATGATGATGGCTTAAGGGCAAAGTCCCCACTTGAGCTAAATGACGTTTAGGAACAAGGTTGCTTGGCAGAACTGAAAGGGACTTGTATGTGCATACGTGTGTGCTTAGATCTATGCTCTAGCAATCTTTTTCTAGCACGCTCACAAAATGTGTTTCAAATGTTTTACAAACGTGGTATCTGATAGTTTCCATGAAAACCAAGATATTTGATAAAGAACAGTTACCATAAAGGTGAATTCTATTGCTTTCTAAGTAGGAACAGCTAGACAAACATATCCCACTTTACTCATTTATTGATATTAGTGTTGACAGGAGCAACAAAAGCATTCTTCATATACCAAAACAGCAAAATACATGGCATGTATATTCACTTCAGTTTACCTGTGAATGTAATATATACCATCAGGAAAGAGTGACCTGTAGGTTTTATTGTGGGCTACCAGCTACGGTATGATGATTTCTGAAAGGTGAGGTCTTTAGGTGCTTTACCTTTCTAAGCTCATTCACCCTATCCCTTTTTGTTGCAGTGAAGAGTTCTTATTCTTGCAGCTGACTGTACAGAATCTTACTTAAAAGTGAAGTTGAAAATACCTACCAGAAGTAACTAAATTCTAAACCAGATGTATAGGAAATACACTATGCAAACAGGAACCATACACAGAAGTAAATAAAGGGCAAGAGAATGGTCCCTTTTTATGGCCAAACCCAAATTCTTTTCATTTTCTCTCCAGAAAGACAAAAGGGTAGCTGTATAATGTTATCTGAGAATGTCAGCATGGTTAACCATGGATGCTTTAGTTTGCCAAGATATGATCAAACCCAGCCACATTTGTTGTGTGTTCTTCCACTCATACAGTTCTAATGCCATTTTGTGAATTCATCCTGTGAAAAAAAGTGTTTTATAGTGTTGCTCTTTTTCTCAAAACACTACAGTTTGGCAGTAATTTTGCTTGGTATCACGCCTAGGAAAGCCCACCCTCATCAAAGCATACAGTTTGGACCAGTATACTTGATTGTGACTGCATTCATTCAAATAGGAACCAAAAAGTCTGCATTCCTAGATTAGCACTCATCTCGCAGGTTTGGAATGGAATATCCCAACTCGGATCCTCAGTTCAATTAAAATGAAAATAGTTAATGAGGCCTGACAGGAGATCACTTAAAGAAACAATATATAATATTATTTGCACGCTATGTTATGCAGAATTGTACAGTATGAAATAATAATGTAAAAAAAAGAAGATGTAATACTATTGGAAAAAATAATATAAATTAGAAATGACAGTTGATGAAACTAAATAGAATGATTTTACAAATGTATCAGGCATAAAGTATATGCTAGTGAAATTGGATTAATTGAAGAGCAGAGAACGAAAGTGAAAAGATGATTTTCCCCGAGGAATTTAAATACGAAATAGGAAGATGTCCTTGCTAAATTATTTATAAATTAATAAATGGGGATGCTAATTAGTGCAGAAGGAAAACCAAGTGACTCAATAAAATCTTAGCCATGGTCTAAGATCCTAAGAACTATTTATTACTCCAGTCCTGCGAAGTTCCTCATTATATGCTTTAGTTTCAGTAGTGCAACTCACAGGACCAAAATTCAAGCACATATTTGAATGTTTGTAAGATTGCTGCCAGAATACTTCGCTATTGGCCATGCAAATTCAAACCCAAAGGATGGGCAATGTAGCTCTGAAAAATGTGTGTGCTCAAACCAATGAGACAACTAAAATGACAAACCATGGGTGAGAAAAAAGCATTTTTTCACAGCCGGTATATTTCACAGCTGCTTTTAAAAAACTTTGGTGAACTTCAGCATTATTTTAGTTTATTCATTCAGGGCTCATTCTTGCTTCTGTAGCATTAAAAGTTAAACCTTACACTGACCTCAAGTTTGAGGCTACCAGTTCCAGTTGATGGGGGCTAATAAGGATGGAGAAGAAGCATCATCTGTTTTATATTTCTTGCAGTAATTTTTCTATGGAATAAATTTACTGGCAAATATGTTTGCTATCACAATCTTCTGAAAATGAGTATGGCAAAATAATTCTTGGCATTTTGACTAGAAGCTTTGCACAGGCAACTATATTCCAAGGATTAAGCTTGTCCAAAATGAAACAAACTTACTTCTGATATATGTCAAAAAAGCTTGGATTTCAAATCCTAACAACTCATAAAAAAATAAGCATGATCAAATCACCATCACAAATTATTTACTGAAATTCAAACAATTAAATACAAGAGAAATGCCATTTGTTCACAGATATTTCCCAACTGGAAAGTCACCCATTTCTACAGTGGGACTGCTTAACACCACTTTTAATAAATGTATTAATTCTGTTCTTAGAAACTTGTCTCAGTCTGGTGATTTTAGTATGTTTAGAAAGGCTAGGCTATTGGGGGTCCTTAGATCCGTCCTATGGCTACAAAACTACTGTCCCTGTTGTGTTCAACTTACCTGGACCTAAATAACCAGATGACACTTGAATTTAGGACTTGAAGTCTAAGAAGGAGGTAAGAAGAAGAAATAAATTAATTCCCTAAAGAAAGAGACTAACTGAGGTCTGAAGAAATAGAGAGGGATTCCCCAAGAAGGATGTTCGCACTGATCTAGGAAGCCCTTTGGAAAAGCTTCAGGGACTGCGTACAAATGCAACTGCTGAGAGTCGGGGCAAATTCAGTCAGACAGAGGTCACACCAGTGCAATTAGCAGCGTCAGACCATTCATGCTACATTGTGTCTAGTTAGATTTCAGGTAAGGGGAAAACTTGTTTCCATCCACATACAATATACTGTTTAGACTTACCTTGAGATTCTTGTCTGATGATCAGTTCTCAGAAAAAGGAGGTTTCTCCCTGGAGCAGTGTCTGCTGGGAAAAACCGGTTTGGCTGGTAGATGGAAGAACTTTGAATAGTAGGGGCAGTACATAATGAAGTTCTATTCTATCCAAAAGACTTGTGTTCATCTTAATGACAGGTGTCCCAAGAAACATAAGTATTCAGGGAGTGAAGAAAGCAAGCTGTTGACCAGTCACTTGTTGACAGAAAAGGTCACTGACTGCTCAACAGCCATGTGGAAGGAATGAGAACTCTGAAGGACTCCCCTGGAACAAGCCAGAGCAAAGGTGTTAAGCATATGTGAAGAAGCACAGACAGCAGAGCTGGTAAATGGCTTGCTTGTCTCTGAAAGCACATGGTGAAAGACAGCAAAGAAAGCCAAGAAAGGTGCTGGTTCTGTGGCTGTACAAACACCACTTGCTGGACCTTGGTTGGGGAGGTGTGCCCTTCCTTCTCAAGCAGAGGAATATTCCACCTCTCTCATAATGCCCCTTTGGGCTGTGACTTGCTCAGGGTTCACGGAGAGACTTCAGTTTTCCTCTACCTAATAAAAAGGAAAATCTTAAGAGAAGAATAAAATTATTTGCTAGTGTATTTCTCTTTACTTTGTGAAGTAGAAAAAAGGAGGTTTACACTTAGCTTGAGCAGAAACACTTTTGTGCAAGGGTTAAAATTAGTTTTGTAATTGATAGGTTTCCTGAGTGGTTAGCTAGACATACAAATGGAGAGCTAGATGCAAATGCAAATACTGATCTCTTTTTTTTGGTCAGGCTACTCACCTGTTTTTTCATACTAAACACTGTATTATGGCTAAAAAAAAGAAATCTTAAAGAATATAACTAAAACTACAATGGAGAGAAAGGTATCTAACACATGTTAGTAAGACTTACTCTACTGTAAATTTCTGCCAGAATTCGGACTCATCTATTAATGTTGCACGTAGAGCAACAACAGTATATTTTTATACTGGCACTTTCCAGACATTACTGGAACCTGTTTGACCTTGTTAAACTGTCTGCAATCTCCAGCTAGTCTTGCTAAGGATTTTACATTTAAACCTCATATAATTTACTAATTTCACATTTTCTAGAAGGTCTTAGTAAGTAATTTGTACATTACATTTGTCAAATTTAAATGATTCTCCCTCAAAAATTTTGTTTTCTTATGAAAATAAACTTTTTTATAATTTCTGGTATAAATTCAGCTGTGAGATGGGGTTCCTTTAGTGACTGGTTGTTCTGATAAAGAAAAGCTCAAAAAAGCCCAAAATATTAGTTAGTCATAAAGTATTAAAACACAATAATAAATAATATGAAGCTTTAAAAATTATTTAGAATAATAAATAATTCTCTGTGAATAATACAGCTACTTGTGACTTTTAAAATTAATACAGAGAAGGCTCTTTTAAACTAGAAGAAACTTATGAGAATTGTGCCTGCCAATAACAGTGACAGCTGCAAAGAGTAAGACTTTTCTCCTAAGGTTAGAAAAAACAAATTTTATTGAATTTACATTAGTTGGCTTGTGACTACAGATAAAAAGAAAATATCTAATCTCCTCTAAGGCTCATTCCTTGCTGTGATCATTCAGTTCAAAACCACATCAGGATCAACCAGCTCATCTTCAACAGATGCTGGTATAATTTGTTCTGTGGAACGAAGTGAAGGAAATTCTACCTTCTCTACAGCCAAATTGTTTCAGCATTTCAGCATTCTTTCCATTTAGAAGTCTTTTTTTTGTCTTTTTTTTTTTTTTTTTTTTAAACTGATAGAGAACATCCCTTGTTTTTCAACAGGATATTTCTCCAGGCCTCAAGACTGATATCATATTGCTTTTGATATTTTTTTCCTGAAGCTAAACAGCATCATTTTTTTCTCTCTTCCCTCAGAAATCATGCTTCTGGACAACTAATTAATCTCTAAGCTCTGGATTCTATCCTGTTGTTTACTGAACAATGGTAGACCAAACTGGACCAAGCACTTTGGAAAGGACCTTGCCAGTGTCGAATATAGCAGAAGATCTGCAGGCTCTACTCCTGTTTACACATTCTAGCTTCATATTTGACTTTCTTACATCACATGATACTCTTCAGCTCGTGATACAAAAACCCTTCCTAACTCTTTTTCTGAGGACTTCTATGAGTCTTATGAATTCGCTGAGGTTTTAAGATTGATGTCTGGAAAACAATTTGATTTTGTTTTGCTGTTGTCTTTCCCTGTAACTTTCAAACAGGGGATGTTCTTATTACATGGTGGTTGCCCTCTCGCAGATTTCCTTCCACCTCCACATTCTCATTTCCTCCCCACTGATCAGCTACACTCCATACGTTACTTTTTCAACATTGTGTCATCCTTAGAATCTATAAATCTTTTGTACAGTCTATGTCTTGATCTTTTTTCTTTTTTCCTAACAGAGGTCTGTATCCGTAGTTAAAAGCAACAAGAGGCCCCCAAACATTCCAAAATGCTGCCACCAGGCCCTGTGCATTAGATGATTCTTTTTGTTTATAAAAAGCTTCATCTGTCTAATCTTTTTGGTTTGGTGGTCAACACCACCACAGAGGTTCTTTTCCCCTTCGTCAGTACCCATGAAGCATACATCCATTTGCATTTTGAATCTCAGAGCAGTTATACATTCTTCGGATTCATCCATTTCTGCCTGGATATTGAGGATTTTTTACTTCATTTTCTTTTTTATGGGATGATATTACCACATATAATCTAACTTCTTTTATAGAATACGTGTTGATTCTTGCCACTTTTCCTCACAAAATTTACATTACCCATTCTGAATTCTTATACATTTCTATAAACACTTAATCTTCATACACAAATACATCTGTATTTTCTACACCTTGAGCAAAGCCATATTGTTGTACACTTTTAATTCGGATACATACATCAATGACATTTTTCTAGAGCCAAAATGATGGCTTATTATGTTTGTGTCTTGGTGTGCTGAATTTAATGCTGTCAGACACTGTGAAATGTAAACTCATCATTAGCCACAGTGAGGACAGGCATTTAACTTCATAATGTAAGCTGAAGGCTGCAGGACATATTTTCGTGGGCGACATAATTTTTTTTACTGAGGTTGCTTCCTGGGGGTGAAATTATCACTAGCTTATGGGAGTCTGCTATGAATAAGCTTGGAGATGTATTGCAGAGCAGAAATTATTTGAATCTGTGTTTTTCACAGCTTTGGCTGCGTACCTACTTTAGAAATTCATCTACAGATGACTGTGAAGTCCAAGACGCTACTGGTGGAAATCTGCTAACCCTTCCTCTGAGTAAAGCTTTGTTTCAAACTGTGAGTGTCATGGACGGTACATCCCTGTGAAGATTTCTGTATTTATTCTTTCTGTTACTTTCTACCTAAATTTAGATCAAGATCTTCCTGTTCTTTCACGTAAGTTTTGAAAGTATGGTATATGTCATGACATATTCTTGTATAATCTCACCTTGCAGTTTATGGCTACTAAATACATTAGCTGGTACTAAAATTTGTGCAAAAAAATTGCCTTAAGATAGGATAAAAATAAAAAAGCCACATTCTAGTGGTTTCAGAGGAAACAAAGTGCAGCTCTGACATGTGTTACATGGCTCACAGTAAGAGTTACATCTGTATATTGTTCGGGAAAAGTCAAATGCCTGCAATAGTTCCTAAAAATGTAATGCCATTATTCTGAAGGCTTTACAAATTGAAATCCAAATGATCTCATCTTCTAGCAGCTAATGAGGTTACTGCTCCAGGACAAGATATTTTTGGCCTGTAGTATCATCATTATAGGGAAAGCATTTGGAGCCAAATACTCTTTTCACTGAACCTAAATCCTATAGTGCTTTGCAGTATGACCCTTATCACCAACAATAGAATTCTGTTTCCAGGCAGAAATAAATTACAAGCAAGTATTTTAAGGCAAAAAAAGAAAATGGGAATGCTGGAGCTCCTTTATGATTCACCTTTCCCTCCTGTGAGTAGCTATATCTTAAAAATAGAGATGGGTCTGACTGCTGTAATTTAAATGTGTATTTTCAAAACTATGAAAGCCTGAGGGCATGTGAGTGCCAGGCTTAGCTCAGGTTTTAACAGTTCGCATTTGAATACAAAATCTGAACCCAATTCATATCCAGTTCCTGCATGAAAACTTTCTGAATGTTTAGTGTGTATTTTCCAAATGAGCTTGTTTGGTTAGACATAAGAGTTATCTCAGCTTACTAATAATGGGGCATCTTTCCACTGAGCTTTAACCCTTACATAGGCCATGTGGATTTGCCTGATGTCATGCAATTCAGACCCTTCAAACTAAGAACTACTTTAAATTGCCTCTCTGGACTCTGCGCAGTCCTTCAACAGGGAATGTGGAACACGATTGGGAATATGGCACAGATATTAGCAGTTTTTCCTAAAAATATTCATTATTACACTGGTCACAAATATCCAATAAGTTAATCTCGCTGTCAAACATTCAACCTGAAACCCAGATTCAATGTGGATGTTAGAATCTGTCTCTGGGTCAATACTGCCCCATACCAGAACAGAGCAAATAATCTCTTCGCTATCTTTGGGAAACTTCTGGCTGTGTTCTGCAAAGGAATAGTTCAGACAAGTGCAGAATCAGCTCAAAAACTTCAGCCCTATTTAACAGAATTAAATAGATTGCAGGCCAGAATGAGAGGAAAGGATTAAAATCTGTCTTATAACTGATGTTCTTGTGGAAAAAGGAATTAAAAAAAAGCCCTGTTGAATATGGAAGGAGAGACATTGAGAAAGCACGGATTATAGAAAGGTTGACTCGCTAGGTAGACGATGGCTTTCTTCTGCCTAAACATCAAAGGAGTGTCATTTGGTTGGGTTCTTTTCCTTGCTTTTCCTTTCTCCTGCCTCACAAAATGCTGGCTCTTTCTATGTCTCTGTCTATAGAACAGGCTTGTTGAGTGTTTTTCTGCAGAATGGCTGCAAGAAATTGAACATATTTTCCTGGGCTGGCAGAACTGCTTGTACGTTTGTCTGCTTTGGGTCTATTCCCTTTTCAGAAAAAATTCTTTTATCAAGGCTTCTTCCTCTTCGCGTACATTCCTCAGACTGATCATTCTGTTCCTTGGCATGTTTTTGTTCAGGTCCTAAAAATCAAGATCTCTCATTTGCAAACAAACTGTTATTATCCTTAGGTCAATGTAATCCTCCAACAATGTGCGTAGTCACCTGCCAGCTGATGTAAGTACACACTGCTTGCAATTTGAGCTGGCTGGATGAATTCCATTCTTGACTAGAAGAGATAAATCTATTTGTGCAACATCCTGGATAAGAAATTTATTTATTTAGTCTCATCACTTTTAGCCTGCCTATAAAACTTCCAATTTATAGACAGCTTGAAGCTCACATATATATGCTTGTAATCTATTCTACAGTTGTACCTCAGAGGAATGCTCTGACAGGTTGATCTGTTGCCAAGCGGTTTGACTCCTGCAATATTGTCTTTCAATCAGAGCTCTCATACAGACAAGTCGGGACATTCCTTGAGATCTAAATATGCTTATCAGAAACCTTATTTATCCAGTACATTTTGGTGTACATATTACTGTAGTCATTACTGAGAAAACACAGAAATTCTATATACGTAATGCATTTTTGTTACTGACAGATAATGAAAAAAGAATCCTGGTTCATTCAGTGTTCAGAGTACTGAGAGTCTGGTGTATCTGCTTAAAAGTTTAGCTTTTTACTCCAACATCAACTACAGCAGCTTTACTGTAGTCACGTAATTTGGCTGTGTAAACCACCTTAAAGTGATTAAGTGCTTCCCTTCATCTTGTGCCACTTCATTCTCCAAACTCCATCTGTCCTGAATAACAATCCACCAGCTGAACACGGCAAATCAAAAGTCTTCTTTCCCATTCATACTGAAATTCTTATTCAGTCTCTGAAGTCACTAGATATACGCCTCCTATAATGACAACATACATCAAATAATCATTTATTTTTCTAAATTTCAGTACTTGTTATATTTTAAATCTACTCTTCCAACCTATTTGCAATTCTCATACATTTCCTCATATTTCAGTCATATTTCCTTTTTATAGCCATCAGCCGTATTTATACTTTATCATTTCATTTTAACTACTCTGGAAGACCTTTCTATATCTCATTTACCTGCAGATTCACAGTCTTAGAGCATACTCTTGAAATCAAAACTGAGGTACTTATGCACTCCTCCACATGTTAATTCTGGCATGTTATTAGAATATTATGAGATTGTAAGTATGTAGGTATCTTCTGAAGTTTCCTTGATACATCAGTGCTCTCATCTTTCATCCAGTGAAGTAAGTGGCTTTGATCAAAGCCATAGTGAGCCCACCTTAAGCATATACTTGAGTGTAATGAAAAAGATACTTTCAGTCCTTCACAGATATCTCCCTGACACTAGTCTGGTGTCAAGGTAGATTTGACATACATCTGTCCTGCTATTAATCTGAGAATATTTCCATTAAAACTAAAGCATCCTATCTCCTGTTCTTCTCTGACTGCTGCCTGTCTACATAACTTTGCTATTTGACAAGGAAGAAGGCCCCTAGGAGGACATAATGGGATGCAAAGTTTTTATGCCTCTTCTTTTTGTTTCTCCTGCTACTGCTAGCACCTTATTACATTTACAATTCCTACAATGAGATCTATTATTGTGTTTGAAATTTGAAAACAAAGTAGTATTCAGCTAATTATATCAGGTCACGCAATACAGAGATGGAGCTCCATATATCCAAAAAGTTATGTGTTTCAATAAAATACGGAAGCAGTTGAACTTTACAGAACTACTACTAAAATCTTGGTAAAACAATAACTGACAAGTTTTTAATTAGTTTCTTAACTATTTTTAGAGGAAAAATATTACTCTTAGCATATTAATTATCTTTGTAACAAAATTCAGTTTTATCCAGAAAGGACTTCATGTCCTGTGCTAAAACAGATCATACCGCTCAGATGTGCAACAATAAGGAATGAAAGAAAACAAGCCAGCAGTTCAGAAAGTAACTGAAAATAAAATAAAATAGTTCTCCATAAAGATAAGTAATATTTACAAAAACAATTGTAGTGTTATTATATATTAGTATATTACTATGGTGTAATACTGTTATTTATACTTCTGTATTACTAGTTATTAGTTATTGTCTATAAATATTTTTTATTTATAATAATAATAGTAATATAACATAATTGGATTTGACTGCAGAACAGCAATAGCTTCTGATGGAAGACCTGTGTGGTTTACTTTGCAAACCCATTTTTGCCTTGCCTTTCTTTAAACGTGATTAATAAAAAAGCCACATGTGCAAGTGCAACGGATTTAGAAGAAGGTACCTAAATTGTAACAAACCAAATTTTGTTATTGTTTTTATGCATCAGAGATAAAATCTGACACATAAAAAAAATCAGGTTAAATGAAGAACACTAGAGCCAAATCTGAATGACGTATACAGATCAGAAGAACATGTCAGAGACACGCTATTGAATTGCAGTCACTTTTCCTTCAAGAATCACAGAGAGAGAAACCTTATTTTCAGAAAAGCAAAGTGTTTGTATAATTTGTATAAAACATTGTAAGTTTAATGGAAAAAAAGTGTTCTGATAATGTGCTTTTAGCTTTATCCAAGCAAACTACCTCAAAAGTTGAAGGAGAAAAAAATACTGTTACAGAGCCCTAAAACTTATTTTTGTAGAACATAACTAGATGATCTTGACTTTGCTTAGTGCTTCTTATACAGCTGCTAACTACAGGTTTGATTTAAGAAAAAAGAGGAAGACAAAAGGTACTAATGCAGACATACGGTGCAAGTCTTTAAAGACAGTATTACAACCTTCTTTCTTAGCAGTGTCTCATAAAAATGTGTATTAAGCTAGCCCTTTGTAATCACAGAATCACAGAATGTTAGGGGTTGGAAGGGACCTCTGTGGATCATCCAGTCCAACCCCCCTGCTGAAGCAGGGTCACCCAGAGCAGGCTGCACAGGACCTTGTCCAGGCGGGTCTTGAATATCTCCAGAGAAGGAGACTCCACAACCTCCCTGGGCAGCCTG
>Ga0065711_1001625_pt1 | contig 41512 bp, 22 predicted proteins | sample Hoacrofraction12_FD_59098 | JGI IMG/M metagenome (GOLD analysis project Ga0065711, IMG submission 59098) | Hoatzin crop microbial communities from Cojedes, Venezuela - Epithelial fraction 12 v2 (version 2) | ecosystem: Host-associated > Birds > Digestive system > Esophagus > Crop | place...
CTCCTCTCCTCTCCTCTCCTCTCCTCTCCTCTCCGGTACGACCCCTGGGTCAGGGCACGGCGGGGGTTTGAGCAGGGGGGCGGCAGCTCGCAGTGTTCTGGGGAGGGGTGGCCGTTCCCCTCACCTGGAGTCCCGCTGGGAAGGGCGATGGTCGGCTGCCTTGTTACTCACGGGGGGCGAGGTGGAGCTCCCACTTCCAGGCAGGTGCGAAGAGCGAGGATGGGCCCGCCGGTGCCTCACGGAGCCCCGCTCCGCGGAGAGCCCCCCGCGCCGGGCTCCCGTGGGGTCAGGCCGGTGCCTCCCTCCTGCCCTGGCCCCACGGAACCACCGCCCGCCAGGCCCGGCCCGGCCCGGCCCTCCTTTCTGGTGGCAGCTTTCTCCTGCCCGGAAGCCAAGGTTTGCTGACTGGGACGGCACTGGCCGGAGTAAGCGGTTAAATCCGAGGTCCTGAGATGGGAAAGAACCTGCCATCTCTCCGCTGTGGCCCCGTCTTGGCTTCAAAGACACCTGGCCAGCTCAGGCGTTCCCTGATATTTGTGTGCAGTCGCTCCCGATTGTTTCCGTCCCTGGGGTCTCACTCTTTCAGCAGAAGCGCCCTGTCTTTGTCACCTAAAAAGAAATGAGGGCAAAATGAGAGCTGTTATCTCACATTGAAAAAAATGACGCCGTTCTGCAGGGCAAATCTCCCCACGCTATCGCTGGGCATTTGGTAACCATTTCAGTAAGGGCCGAACGCGGCACCTGCTGCAGCCTGCGACACCTCCACGGAGGAGTCCACCACCCGAGCACCTCGCTGCACTGGCCCCAGGTCACCCTCTGCACGCCGGCGTGCACAGAAGGTCGCAGCCCTTCAGTAGATCTATGCCGGCAGCTTGCTTGTAAATATCCTCTGCGCTTTTGCAGAGGAACCAATCTCGACGGCTCTGAGCCAGAAGCCCGAAATAATTTTTTCCCTAGCAAACTTAATCATCAGAATTAAGGCTGGCAAGATACTCCTGCAGAGCGGCCTTGCATGGGGAAAAGTAATTCAAATTACTTTGGTGAATGGCTGATTTTACCGTGGTAAAATTTTACCATTACCATGTTTTTTTGTGCAGTGTAAGCCCTGAGGGTCTCCCTCATATGTTTCTTAAGGCAAAGGAAATAATCCAGATTTTTTGCCAAATTCTAATTTGGGTGTCTTCACCCAGCCTACTGGAAGTTCCCCTGCAGGTTCAACCACTGGTGCTGCTGGGGCAACATACAGCTACTTTCCAAGTAGTTGTCCACTGCTGTGGTATGCTTTAAATCAGCTCCTTTATTAAGACCTGGGCAGTGTGGAGAAGTGTGAAATTAATCGTTTAGTATAAAGTGGTGATATTGGATTCTTTTGGAAAAAAGATGCCACAGTGGACACATTTCTCTAAGTCTCTTCCCAAGACATGCACAGGTACAGAAATAATCTCCCCAGGGCCAAACGCAGGCTGAGCCTGTTCTTTCCCTGAGTCTGCTCTAAGCCCAGAATTAGGGCAGTAGAATGTGACTGACAGAAAAGCGAGATAAGGAAACAGAATTTCAATGCAGAGTTGCAACTTTTTGTAATAATCCCTTTGATCCCGTTCTCCCTCCCGCGCAGGGGCTGAGGCCGTACGCTGTGAATATGGCTCCAACAAAAGGAGACAGAAACTAATCTCAAATTGTTCAGCCACTTTATCTTCTCTTCAGCGTGTGAACATGCCTAACCAATTTGAGGAGATGGCAGCTTCCATCAAGGATATAATAATGGGTAATTCCCTCAGTGCAGAGCAGTTTAGGACTTGGAGATTAGGAGTTGGAGGGTTGTACATGATGTCTGCTTTTCTTTGCACGTGGGGAGGGAGGAAGGGCAGATTGGCAGGCGCGTTCTGGTTGGAACCACCCTGATTTGGGTGGAGCAGGCTCCACACAGCTCCCGCTGATGGTTTCACTCTGTCACTAGGCCAAGGGAAGCAAATAAAACTGCCTGGAGTTGCTACAATTAGACATTAATCTCTGCCTCGCTGCTGATTAACCCCTTAATGCCACACTGCCTACCGAACAATTTGTTACTCGGCTGTAAACATGGATCTCTAACAGCTTACTGCCCCTCCTGCAAGCATGCGATCAGTGACTCTTCTCAAATCAACAACTTTTGTCATGGACTTGGCAGAGATTGTACCATCTCCTCACCCCAGGACTAGCACAGAGCTGGCCGGGGCAGGGGCAGCGTCTGGAGAAGACGCCTGCTCCAGGAGAAAGAATGCATCCAAGAGAGATGGAGATCTCTGCCACAGTTCTTAAAGTGCTTTTAGAAGAAAGATGGTGCCTGCCAGGATACTAACAGTGTTCGTTCATGTTTTCTTTGCGCCTTTGGGAGGCCTGAAGCTGATTCCCTAAGCAACAGATAAGCAAATGTGGTTATAATGTGGTTAAGCTTTTCAGTGGCTGGATGGGAGCCAGCATGTATTTGTATAAGCTGAAATTATATGGTTAGACATGATTAATGTTGGTCTTGCATTGGCTGGGAAGGAATCATTTAGGTAACTACTTTATCTCTACTCAGAGAGTGTGACATGTCAAGTATTTTTGCTCATTATTCTAATATCTATAATTTCACAACCTTTCAGTATGTTTATGCCTGCAGTTTGCTCATAAATATTCTCCCACTCTTCAATACCGGGCAGAAAAATGGAGTACTTGAAAAGACATCGGTAATGAAAAGGTGCACTGTCAGAATGAAGCACACAGTTTCACATCAGCAAATCCCTGTTCAGCTGCTGTCTGCTCCTGAAGATTTCTAAATACCACGGGTGCCTGGCTTTTTGACAGGTAGAGTAGTCACAAGGCCATGAGAGCCCTGGGTTCAGCTGCTTCCCATAAAAACATGGCTATAGCCCCTTCCCCCACAGGGAGTCTCATGGCTTCACATTCCCACCGGTCTACACAAGTAGCACAGTTCTGCAGCACAGCAATGAAGATGCTCACGTGGCAGAGAAAGGGAGAAGACTTGGGAACTGGATTATAGCCACTTCTGTCCATGAGCATGAACACACGTATGTATTCATGACTGTAGAACAGTTCTTAAATGTGTAACTAGTACGTTGAGAAAAGGCAGAATCTTAGGTCTCATCTCTGAGCTCAGGGCTGTGATCCCTTCCATCTCTTGCTTTGCTGTTCTAGTTACCTTTTCTTCTGCAGCGTCCCCACCTCAGGAGGGAGCATGAGTGCCAGCTGGCAGAGGGGAGCAGTGGGTTTGAGCTGCCCCAGGCAGCAGGAGCAATTGCACGTGGCTCCCCACCTTCAGAGTTGGCAGCACGTCTCCCTGCTGAATTAACAAATTTGGGGGGATTACCAGCTCCCTCAGCATCAGAATGACCACTGCTTAGTTTGGGAAGCTCTTGGTGTCTGCGTTAATGGAGATGCTAAATTAGCGGTCCCACATGGAGAAAAATGTACTTCTCAGCCCTGAAGGGTATCTGACACTCCATCTAAGGTAGTTTTTAAGAGCTGCTCCTGTCTTCAAACACTTCCTATCTTGCACCATTAAAAGCACAGCTGCCTTTTACTGATTTACCCAAAGTGACTTCCCAAGGGTATGAATGGCAGGCAAAACAATAAACTTCTCTTTGTCTAGGTCTCCTGGGGCCCAGGCTGGCTGGCTGACGATACCTCTCTTCTCACATTTTTCTGAGGACAGACCAATATGTATTTCATGACCAGGAGATCTCTCGCTCTGGGCATTGCTGTGGGTTCGGGAGGGTGCTGCGCTGCAGTCAGGAAGCACTAGGCACCAAGGAGCAAGCATGGGGTGCAAGTCGTCGTCCATGTGCCTGGCAAGGAGCTCAGCTGCACTGGGGAGCTTAGTCTCTTGGGACTGTGCTCACTTCTAGACTAAGTATTTTGATTTTTACTTCTGTTATTTCACCTTACTGACACTGAATTACGTAAGCCACTTTTCTTCCTCTGGTAATTAGCGCAGCCTAGCACTCCTACTGAGCACAACACCCTGCCAGCATCTAATGCCGCCCTGGTCATCAGCAGCACCAGTCTGGCCCCACATCACTGTTTGAGTGTCTGTTCCCTTACAGGTCACTCTACCCCAGACACTCACACGCAGCATGTTCTGCGTCAGCAAGTTTGGAAAAATGAACCTTGCCTTCTCTAATCAGCTGAATAAAAGTGGGTTGTTGAATGGCTCTGTAGTTTCCCCTACCGCTGAGAGCTTAATAGCTCTGAATGTGCAGACGGTGTCATTGTAATGCGACAATAAGAGGGAAACAATGACCTCACCTGTTGCAGACATGTGCGAGCCTTGTAAGCAATGCGGACACATGCCCACCAAGTGGCATATGATGACAGGACTTGGCCAGTCCATTAAATGATTCACTGTCAACAATTTGAAACCAGAATTGAGAAATTGAGCTTTGGTTTCAGTCTGAGGGTGTAGCACTTTTGAGCAGGATCCCATGCTAGAAAATGTGTCAGAGAATATATGGAAGGGTGGATTTCTATACGTTTCTCTGTCTAAACAGTCAGTTGATATATCACTGCTCTTTACATGTGGTCTGCTTCTGGGCTGAATTAGCTGAGGTTTTGCCATGGGCTTGCATGTGGACAACGTGAGACCCAGTTTAGACATGTTACCCACAATAGCTCTGTTTGCAGTTTTTAGCCCTCTGGGAACTTCCAGCCTTCTAACTCACCACGTTCACATTCAAAAAACTCCCAGGTCATGGGACCTGCAACCCGGGCATGGACAGTAAAATCCCTCTGCTACTGCAGAAGGCAGGAAAGCCAATACTGTCGCTGCAACATTTTCTCCATCTCTGCCTACACAGGGGAAGAATTGAGTTTGTCTGCATACAGGGAATCAATTCTGTCTTACAGAGCTATGAAATCTGAACTATTTACCATACTTACTCCTTAAGTTCAAACTCACCATACAATTGAGTCTTCTAGGTCCCTTATTAAAATCTCAGTGTAAGCTGGTTTGGGCATATGTCCATGGGAAAAGGGTAAAACTTCCCATTCAAGCAGATGAATGTAGTATTTAGAGCTTTCAAGACAGTTAAAGTGCAGGTGGCCCTTATTTTATATATACAGGGTCTACATAAATTGTATCAATGGAGCTGGGTTTCTCAGAGGATCTGAAGGGAACTGGGTGCTCAGTTGTCATCAAAATGAAGAACAAGGGGGATCCTTACAAATCTCTGCTTTAAAATCCACTTTTTCTCTCTTATTTTCAAATAAATATTTTTTTATGTTATCAGTTAAGTTGTCAATTAGATCAGTTCCAAAATAAACAAATGAACAAGAGAGATACAAATGTCTGCGAGACTGAATTTCAGCCTTTATCCATGTGAAATGCTATGCCCTCACTTCAAATTCTTGAGCCAAGATTGCTTTGATTTAGTGCCAAAAGGGGCATGAGACAGTTTGATAATGACTGGCTACTGGAAATTTCTAAGAAGTTTTCCAGATTTTCAACTAAATTTAGTAATTGCTGGGTCAGAGGGGTTGTTAAAAGGCTCTCTAAGACCATCAGACCATCTGTACTGATGTTGACAGCTCTTGCTTCCGAAGAACAGCACAGCTTTATAGCCACAAGGTTCAACCAGCTCTGCTCGCTGAGGAAACTAACCTAGGGCATGTGCTTACAGTTTGCCAGGTAATCCCTAGCAGGGTTTACAACATCCTTACTCCAAAAACCTAAGTCTCTAGAAAGGAAATAAAGAGACATCAATGTAGCTACTAATAATACAGAAAGCTAAGGTTCCTTTCTAAGAAGTCAAACAACTGAGAAAAGCATAACTTCAAAAACCAACCAGGCACCACATCAAAAACTATCTTGTGGTCAGCGACCAGGTTTTATGTGGGATGACTCACTGATCAATTTTTAAAGTCATTATAGCCTTACATCACAAATTATTAATTTTTCTACATGATAAATAACTTCTTACTTGCAAACTGCTGTTAGAAGAGTGAAGTTCTTCCTTCTTGCCACAGAAACGTAAAGGCTCAATCTGCTCTCATGGTTTGAATGAGAAAATCAGGATGTGAAAAAACCCGAGTGAAATGCCCAAAGCAGATCATTGATACCTCAGGGTTTACTTTAGAAGCTGCTATTCTGGCTGTCGTATTCAATCTGAGAAAGCAGACTGCCTTTGCTAGAGCAGTTTGGAAAGGGTAACATCCTTGAGATTCTTGTGAGATATTTTTAAGAGAGCCATTGAAGGTCCTAACACTTTTCTACCTGGGAGATAAACTTGTCTAGTACAAGAGGATTAGTAAATATAAATCCTTTGTGCCTTCTGATTAAGCACATCTAATTATTGTTTTCTTGGATTTGTTTAGGATAAACTTCAAAGACCTCCAGGGCATGCCAAGCTGCAGCTGAACTTGGTCTTCCTGGTGAAAAGACATTGCTCGTAAAGACTCTCTATTGACTATTTTGTGCAAAAAGGAAAATCTACACAAAGTGGCATAGGCATGTAGGAGTAGATACTCTATTGGAGCTGCAGCAGGTTTGCTTGTAAGCCTGTTTAATAACAAATTTGCACATGAAGGTTGTTTGTACAGATATCAGGCGGTAACAGCACCAGTAAGTACCGGTAGCCTTTCTGAGTGCTGCAGTTAATTCTTCCTCTCATGTGCACTGTGCCCTACTTATTGAAATATGCATGACAGGATGGACTGAGGGTTTTTTCTTTTGTGGGGAGTGAATTGAAAACTCCAGCCATATGACTAGATTGAATCTTTTCTCTAAGAGATCTGCATGGTAAAGGTCAAGCTCAGTGGAGTGTGAAGCAAATAACTGAAGTAAACCCTCATATGCTCCAGTCTGAGCCCAGACTGTGGCTGTAGGTTAAACTTCAGTTAAATTATGGGGCTTTGACTGCAGAAGGCAGGATCGCATCACTTCTGGAGGGGGAGTTGTTAGCGAATCTCTTTATGAGTTCATAGGGCTAGAAAAGCAGATACAAACTCAGCACTTGAACTGCCTTCCATAAAATGTAGTTAGAGGGGATTTTGCCATTCACTTTGACAGGGAGCAGGCTTCCAAGAAGCTGCAGAAGCCACAAATATGAAAAATTTGCAAGCTAACACCCAATAATTAGCACTACTGTGCCCCCTGGCAGCCTGGTTAAAGTAGGTTTCCTCAGACTGGCTGATGGGGAGCACAGTAGAGATGACTCTGCTGGCTTCCAGCATGTCACCAGCTCTGAGGGATTCCAGCTGAGGGATTCAAGCAGGGAGACTAATCTCACTCAGCTGTAATGGGTATGGTGCAAAATGCAAGGAAAGTAGGTAACTAGGGTGTAATTAGAGTTAGTAGCTTCTCAATATAATTTGATTTATTAAATTTCTAACAACCCCTGCTCATTTTTTAGATTAAGCCAGTTATGAGATTTTATATATTAAGTCTTTACTCAATAGTTCCAGAAAACATTGTCTGGGAAGACTGGGAAAGGAAGAGACCAAAGGGGATTATCAAAGTCTACAGCCTGATTCACCCCTGCTTTATGCCTGGTGTTCTCAGTTGACCAAGAGCACAAAGAGTATTGAATGTAAATTCATATTGCAATAGAAAATGTCAATACTACCAGTGTCAGTATCAGTAAAGCCTCACATTTTGACTCATGAAGCACTCACTACCTTGGATAATCCAGGACAGGTCCGTGGCTTGTTAAAATTTTCCCAACCAGGCCACTAAAACCAAATCTTTTCAGTTCTTGCCTTATTTTACAGCCATTCTGTGCCTGTGACCTGGCAGAGGCTAATAACAGAGGCCTCTGGCCCCTCCCCGCAGGGTGAGTGGGGAGTCATCCCTCCTTCCTGGCAGTCTCTGGTCTTCAAGGGTCACCCCCAGCTTGTTCTGGGAGAGGAGATCCTTGGCCCACGCAGACTCCTCTGGGTCAGGAGCTCTCTCACAGGCACCCAGTCACAACAGCAAAGCCTTGGGGCGTGCAGCCCCACATCTGTATGACAGCTTGGTCTCATGCTGACCACAAGTCTGCAGTATGGAAAGCATGCACAAAACCTGTAAATTCTGAGCAGTGTTTTCTTCCCACCTTAGGATGCTCCAGGGATTAGAACAGGCAAAGAAGGGGTGCTTGGATTTTTTAATTTTATCTATTAATCCTTCAAAAGGATAAGCATTTTAAAAGTTTGAAAAGTGATCTCACGCTTCTGACAGATAAATTACAAAGGCTGAGTTTGGCAGTATTGACATCTTCTTCATGAAAAAATCATGTTTCCGTCATGCAAGAGGCAAAACCGTAATGCCAAGTCCCTTACAGCCTTAAAATCTGAGATTATTGAAAATGGTACACAAATCAAGAGAAAATAAAATAGACATATAGATAGGTTAAGCACTCTTAAATGTCTGCACCAAAGTTGCTCAGGCTGGGCTCACCTTCTCCTCTGTGGAGGAGCGCATGAGATGATTTCCTCATAGACTCTGCTGACTATAAAAGTATCAATTGTCAAAGGAGCCTGCACTGCAGCTGTTGAAATTTTTGTCTCAGATGAGTTGCAAAGTTCTGTTCTTAACTTTCCGTACTTTCATGTTTCCTGCATACTTATTTCACATGGTGGAAGATGCAATCCTGCCTTCGTTTACCAACAGGTGGGTGTAAGTAGCAACAATGCAAGCTTCCCAGCACTGCCTGATGAATGTGTTTCCAGTCTTGATTTGAGAAAGGAGAAAGGGTAGTTCAGTTCAGTGAATCCTTCCTGCTGATGGTGCCAGTGAACTAACTCCATTTTGGGACTAGTAGAAAATCATTTTAATTTTGGCTTTCTGCTTCAAAGGAGAATTTTTCTTAAAATGGTAGAATCTCAAAACCAAATACCGATCTGTTGTACTCAGCATATGACTTAGAATATTAATATAGAGAAATGGTCTTGGTTTTGCTTGGTTAGTTTGGGTTATCTGTTGTGTGTGCTGAGAACGCCAGAAGATCCTGAGCTGCTGTAGGTATCTTACATGTCCACTTGAAAATATCTTGACATTTTATGTGCTGTTATATCTTTATTTTTCACTAGGGTTCAATGGATTTTTCCTTTGAAACCAGAGAAAGCATTAATGGCGAATTAGCTGTACACTCGGGCTACACGGAAGTGCTTTATATTGTCACTTTGTATGGATGTTTCTAAAGAAGGTCTGTGGGATTTTGGAGAAAGCAGGCAGAGAATTAAGTGCAGTGTGAAAAAATAAATCACATCCAGGTATCCCTAAAGAAGGGCTTGCCAAAGACTTTGATGAAAACATGGTTGGGTCCAGCTGGAGAAGCTTTCAGAGATGCACTTCATATTTCAAGCACAAGGGCCCTCTTCTGGGTCCAATGACAGCAGAAAAAGTGATTCCCAACTACTTTTTTCTTCCACAGCTCTTCTGTTTACACCGCAACTGCAGCAGCATTTTCTAATTCATATCACTGTTAATCAACAAAGCTTAATAATGTAAATCAGAGGACAGCAGAGGCCTGGTGGAAAAAAGTTTGAAATAATCCAACTGACTGTGCCTGAAACAAGTTAGAGAGCATCAACACAAGTCACTCTGCAGGCCGATCAGTGGGGTATAACCTATGGCAGGAGGCAATGACAACTAACGAAGGGAGTAGTAAGAAATCAAATTGGAAGACGATCCTTCTCTGCAGCTTTGAAAGACTGTCACAGCCATTGCCAAGTTCTGAGAAGGCAAGAGCTCCAGTCACATCTCATTTTTATGGCACAAAATTCATCTTTCTAATATTGACAAATAGGAAGACTTGAGAATCAGCCTCTGAGATGAACAAAAATCCTTATGGCTCAAGCAAGCTCAATTTAGAACGGGGATTTCTAAATGTCTGGGCTGAAACTCGATCAAGGTTGATTTATGTTTAAAAGGAAGCAACAGAAAATTAGTGGTTCAAGATACATCCCCGTGATACCTGGGGTAAAGGACAAGCTTTCAGTCGGTTACTTTTACACTCCTGCCTGAGGCTCCCTGATAAAGAGGATTGCCTTCCAAGGTAAAGACTAATCTGTGCCACAGCTCACATACAACCTAAACCAAAAGTATCACTATTTGCACAGCCTCTCATTAGTGAAATTATAGATTTACACACATACTCACTCAAAAACTGTTTCATGGGTTGGCTTGCTTGTTTATTTACCAGTCTTATCAAATCGTGTAGTTGATACAGCCCCATCATTCATTATTTCCTCTTTTATTAGCAGGGAATAGGAAAATTTGCGTAACGCTCACTGTGGCATATTAAACTCTCATAAATCTGTTCAGAGGTAAAAGAAAAATTGATTAAGAGAATCCATTCCCTAAGTCTGCATATGTTTCTAAAATTGGCACCAAATTTCAAAGCTTCTAGTTCTGCCAGGAGCCCTAAAATTGATTAAAGCCACTGCTCTTCCAAAAGCTGTTGCCTGGATGCTGTTTGTTAGTTTGTGTGTGTGCCTTGCTTTTGTTTAATATAGGACAGAGTAATTCAGGGGAGGGGGGGATATCAGAGTAAATATAATTTTTCTGGTCACTTGATGAGGCTGCCTCTGCTACCTGGCACCTCTGGCTGCGAAGCCAGGCATTCTTCCTGTGCACACACTGCTAGCTGTTGCACGGGCCAGCCCCTGACCTGGACAATGACAACGTAAGTGTTTTCCTGGCTTTGTACGAGATTTGTTAGGCTTCTTTGTTTAGTGCTTTCTCCGAGCCAAACCCTGCTGAGCCTGAACCAACACCCTCATGATTCATCTTCCCCCCATGCAACAGCAGCATGTTGCTCAGTTACCAGGACAAACTGACTTCTGCCGCGCGGCAACTTCCAAGACACCCGAGGTAATCACTGCTGTGCCACAAACTGGGAGAAGAACGACAACACTAGCACTGCTAATGCAACGATGATAGTTATCCTGGTGTCCTTGGGGCACAGCAGCAAAGCTAATACCAGCACCACCTGCTGCTGATCACGGAGGGGTAGGTTTCAACCTCTCTAACAAAGCTTGAACTTTCAACCAGGCCTCCAAAAAAAAACGGTGCTGATTTCTGCTAGAACATGTACAACTCCCAAACAGTTTGCAGGCAGCTCTGAATCAACAACAAAAGCTACTGAAAATATTCTGAGTATTTTGAATGTGCTTCTAGTGAAGTTATTTTGTGCTGTCACAGTTGCTCTTTCTCTAAAACATGGGAAAGGACACAAAGGACAGTATTGCTTCACCTGCTTCAATCACCGCGATGTCTGACGTGAGCAAATTGGGATTTGGGGACACAGAGGAGTAAGAGGAAGGAAAGCAGCTGCTTCATTTCTTCTCAGATCAGGGTGGTGGTGGTGTTGCCTTGGGCGTTGCCTTTGAGGAGTGGCTGTGTTGGCATCCTGAGGAACAACAGGCCCAGGTTGTTTGCCAGCTTTAGCAATCAATTGCAGCTAAATGCAAAAACTTCCACAGTTTCAGTGTACCTTTCAAATATTCATCCTCCCAACAAACCTGTGAGATGCTGCTATCCCTATTTCACATAGAAACAGATGCTCGCAGGAGGTAAGTGGCCCTCGAGGATTACCGCACTCTGTTCCTGCGCTCGCTGGATTATTTGCCATGCTTTTCTGTTCATCCCTCTTATCCACACGTGTAGGCAAAACTGGGGTTCCCACTCAATAAAATCACAGCTAAGCTCAATCCCCTGTAGGTTCCCTTTCCTCCCAAACCCTCACACACAAAAAACCTGATGAAAGATGATGACTTTCCTGAAGCAAACCATAACATTGAAAGCCCAGTTTGTACATGCAGCTCACTAAAATCTTTCCCTGCCGTACTCCCACACGGATCACTAACTGCAGCAGTAACAAGATGTAACAGAAAAACAGCATTGAGAACAATCCCTTGCGGTACTTGAAATCCTGGCGTTTCACATCAGGGTTAGCAGCCATTTCAAGCTCTTCTTGAGCTGCTTCCTCACTGTCACTTTCTCCTTAAAAAAGGCCTTCAGTATGGCCTCCTCCTCTTCCACACCTCTCGCTCCTTCTGTAGATAACTTACTGACCTGAGCAGTCGTGGTCACTCTGCATTTCCTGGGAAAAAAAAAAGTAACTCTGTGTGGCTTCAGGGGTTTGTTTCCCTAGGATGCTTAGGGAAAGCCTTCTTTGGGCTATGGAAGGACGAGCTGTCCAGAGTTTCTGCCATCAGAAGACTTGAAGTGCAATCAGATGAGAGTGGATAAAAACATTGGTTAATATTAACTCGTTGAACTGGAATGCAGACTTTTGTCTTGAACATGTGCATTTGTTCTTTGTCCTCCTTGATTGATGGTTGAAAGATTTCCAATTAGTGCAGCTGCTGATCACTCAGTCAACCTTTTAGTCCAGGGTACCTTGAGAAAGCTTTCACACTAATAACTCCCGAAGATCTATGAGCAAAAAGCTTTATGTCTTTTATGTGAGATGTGGCTGCTTGTTTGTGCTGCAATAAAAGCTCTTACTAAATCAGTAACATTTCAGCCTAAATAATTTGCTAATTATACAATTAATAGTCTTCCCCTTGCTTGTAATCCAGCTTGTATTACACAGGGAGCAAAGGAAGTGTCATGGATGCCACTCTGGATCGAAGCAGAAGCCGATCCTTTACAACACATTACCCTCAGCAATAGCAACCACGTTGGTCATAAACTGGTCATGTTGCAACATCTCCCATCACAAAGAAAGAGGCAGGCTGTGATTCAGCTTTGTCTCCGGGTCCAGCTGTGAGTCCCCTGCAGCCTTGTCCCGAGATTTTTCCTCTGGCAGGTCTGAGGAGACCGACCGATATGCCAGGGGCTCAGCAGCTCGAGGTGAGCAGTGCAGCCAGGCTGAACGTGCCTTCACTTTAAGGCAGTGTCTGACCTGGACAGATAGGCTGAAGCCCCAGTTACAGAGCTTGAGGTTTGGTACTCACTCTTCAAATGGACAAGACATTCACCATTCCCACCAGAATGGACATTTCTTCTACCTTTTCATTTCATTACATCTAACTGCAGGAATATTTCTCTTTTCCACATTTATTCACATTTCTTTTTTCCTGTAAAGAGGTTCCTTAATGAAAATTAACTTCTGGTTGATGCCACCGGTCCAAATCATTTCACCAGGATCAAAACTTTCATAAACTCACTCCCCAAAATTCCATTTATCGACAGTGGTCAATGAAGAAATTTCTTTTCTGCAATTTATGTTTTAATATTTTGATATTTCCACCTGTTGTGAGACAGATTTTAAAAATCTAAAAGAAAAGAAGTTTACAAACATAAACTAGGATTATTTTCATAAGGTCAAAGTCCTTTTGTTTTGATAAGATTAAAAAACACGTCTCATTAAATGCTGGTTTTGTTGTTTCACACGAATAAAAACAATATCAAAATTAAGTGCCTAAGTCTGCAAATGAAGTGTTACAGTCTGTTCTAATCATTTGGGAGTGAAAGTCTTTATTAAACCAAACTGGTTCACAAAAGTTTCTGTGATTTTTTAATCCAAATCTTCTTTTTCCAGCGGGAAATTTTTCTATATGAAAATTTTTCACAATTTCCATTTTAATGGCTGCCCAAGCTCTTACCAGCTGCAAAAACAAACAAGGAAACTGCGGTGTGTAGAAACAGAAACAGGCTGGTAAAGGGTTCAATAGAAGCCCGTAAATGTCTAATTATATAAATTGTATTTGTTGCTAATAATACATTTTGCTAGTCACAGATGATGGAACAAGGACTATTAAAGTTAAAAGGAAACTCTTTATTACACAGATGAAGGGGGAAACATCCTTTTAACATCCTATAGGAGATATTTAATAATTATAATTATGACGGGCGAAGTTGTTGCTTTAAATCACCCTTGTGAGGTTATGGTCTTTCCTTAATTTCTACCCACATGAAAACAGTGGACGGCTGCAGAGTTGTGAAACCCTCCTCCTTCCGCCAGCGAACAAGGAGGAGGAGAGAGTGTCAGAGGAGGGTGTCTGTATGATGGGTAAAAGTGATGTTTCCTTCAAGGTTGCAACCTACTGACCAAGTAACATAACCCAGCAGGGAAGGACTACCTACTCAGATGTGGTGAAACAGAGCATTTTCAGCAGTTGCCTACACCTTTATTCCTCGTTAAAGCAAGTGCTGTCAGCCTCCAGCACAAATCAGATATCCTGGTTTCATCTGTGCCATTTGGCATTCAGAGCAGTCAACTGGTCATTTAAAGCCACCAGGAAATTTCTGTTGTCAAAGTTTTGGAGACGAAAGTGTGGCTCTTGCACATTTTGAATCTGAATCAGGAGTTACAAACATCTTAAAAATCTGTATATAAACCTGCAGTGGCTTATGAAACCTATGAAACAGTTCACAAAACTTTAGCAAGAAAATATTTAAAAATACTATTTGTTGTACAGTTTTGATGTTCCATCTTTCAAAAAATGGTGAGATCACTGAACAAACAGCATTGGTTTCTCGGTGCAATTTCTGTGTCATCCAGGATGAGGCAGGAGTAAACAGAGGAGCCCCACTGGAGCAGACACAGTTTGACATCCAGCTATGGTTAGGAAAACAAACTAGAGAAAAAGAACATCCCTCAGTGACACATTTAGCCTAGCATTTCGCTTTAGACAAGTCACAGCTGGCTGACAACAGAAGTAACATCCAGGCTGAAGCATTGCAGAGTTTGCATCCCACTGCCTTGCTGCCCCATCTCAGTCTCCCCTCTCCTTCCATTCTCACCACATCTCCATTCCACTCACTGGCCATTTTTCCCCATGGTTTTAAATGTGCTGTCAGTGAGTATGCAAGAGAAAATTAATTAGGTGACAGGGTGGAGAAGCTGCTGGTGGTGACATAAAGTAACTTCTCCAGGTTGCAGACTGCTACTGACCTACGTGGAATGGCCCTTTCTGGCCTCCTCCCCCCCTGCTCACAGCATGTTTGCGATCACTGTTGGGAAGGGTACAACTGTGAGTTGGAAATTGGGGCAAGAGGGCGGCGGCTCCGAAAACATAATTATAAAGCACCGTGCTACGTCCCAGCACCGCCATGGGAAAGCAGCTTGTAACTTTGATTCCAGCGCTGTGATGGCTTCCCTGCCAACTGTCTCACCGCCCGGAGCGACGGCAGAGGAGCGGCTCCCTCCCAGCACCGGGTGATGGGTGCCTGCGCCGCCCCGTGCCTCCTGCCTCTTCGCTGAGGAGGTTTGAGCAACCCAGCCCTGGCCCGAGGGCCATTTTGTGCCCGAGAACTGATACTGAATGTCTCATCGCCAGCGTCTCGGCCCAGGGTTTTCTGCCGATTCAGCTCCTGGGGACTGCACAGTGTATTTCTTAATCTGTTGTGACAGCGGAAACACGCTGGCTGCCCTACAGCTGGAGCAGAGGCTTTCTGTTGCCCAGATCCACCGTTTCTTGCTGAGCTTAATTTTCACGTGAGCAGATATTCTAGATGCCTACTACTTCCATCTATGCAGCGTTTTGGCGGTCCCAAAGCATGACGGGAATTGGTACTTGAGGGGTATCTGTTCGTATTTTTTGCTTACGAGAGGTGGATTACAGCACTGCTTATCATAGCCGTGAGGGAAGAAAGAAGCACGATGATAAAGCTCTGTGAGACGGAGACAAGTACCCCCTTTTCAAACGGCCTCTGCACCTTAGTTCATTCAATTTTTTATCACTAGGCCAGCCTACATCTTAATTTTATTAATGCAGCCTAAATGAAGCTTCCTTGTGTAAGGAAACTAAAACATCCATAGAGCTGTAGCAAGGCACAGATCACATTTCTAGAGGCCGGAGCATATGGCAACAGCACTGTAATTATTTGGCATTTGTCTGCCGTGCCTCCCTGCCTTCAAAATACTTTTCACAGGCTGTCAACAAGTCTTCATGTGCGTGTATGACTTGGCAGGGACTTTCAAAACCGGGCGAGTAAGTGAGGAGGAGCCCATGTACAAGCCCAGTCAGCTGTAACTTGGCTCAGTCTGCTGCGATCTCTCAGCTGATAACCTTCAAAGCCGTGCCTTTCGCTGTGTTTCACTCGCTGCTGTTTGTACCTTATCGCTAGGCACTTGAAAGAAAGAATCTCTTTAGATTACATGAGCTTTGCATTAGCTATACTACTGTTTTTAATAGCAAAACAGCTACTGTATTTACGACAGCAGAACCAGGCCAGTTCCGGGGCAAATAGATCATTCACTAAAAAGCAAATCAGGTATCAGCTTGACTTTAAACTTTCATATTTGTCATTTGTGAATGTTTGCATGCACTATAAAATAAAAATGAAACAAATAAAATGTCGTACCTGCATACTTTTGAAATAAAGTTTTTCATTTCAAATCTTTATTATTCTAAAATCTGGAAAAAAATACTGGGAAAAGGAAGCTGAAATAAATATTTTGGTTTGGGCTGCAGTTCAAGAAGGTAGCCAAGTAAAAGGAAACAAACCAAACTTCTGGATTTTTCTACACAGCAAGCGACAAATAGGCACAGCTCAGATTGGAGCTGTTTTGATGACACGAGGTTGCTGAATACCAATCCTCATTTCCACTCTCAACCCAAGCTAGTACCCCACCTGTAGCAAGGTTTAATACATCAGAACAAGGCATCCTTTCCCAAAACATGCAATGTATATGATCTGTGGAATATTCTGTGTAAACTAATATTATGTGTAGGAGGTGATAACCCACTATGATGCCTGAAGCCATCTTTCCTCCTCGGAGCTATTTCGGTTTGATTGCTTCGTGTTAGTTACGCTCCTGTTGCAGGTTCCAGAGCGATCTTTGAGTTGTATCGCTAGGAGGTGGAAATGCATGTGGAGAAGAAACCCTCCCTGCTTCAGAGGCCTCATTCCTGCAAGCACCACGGTTCCCAAATGCCCTCAGGAGTTTGGGAGGTGGAGGCAGAACATGTCATTTCAAGTCCACTGCTGCAAAAAGTGTTTTAGTAAAGAGTTCTCATGTCCTTATTTGCCTTAACTGCGCAGATGGAGAACTAAAGAAGTTTGCTTTTACCTCGTTCCTCACTTTTTTTTTTATTTTCTTTTTTTGCAATGCTCCTTCACGCTGGCCTAGATGCTGTATAAGCATGGCCTGCCACAGAGACGAGCAAGGCTCCCCTCCAGCCTGCTCACACAGACAGGGCAAGGAGCGCTCCCAGTCCAGCTGCTGGGTGGCCAGCTCAGGGTAATGGTGCTCTGGGCTGGGCAAGAGCAAGGAGGGACCTGAAGGATGCCCAGGACACTACTGGGGATGACAGTAGTTACACAGAGTGGCAGTCGTGGGAAGTGAGGCAGCAGCTGGGACAGGAGCACAGATTTGGAAGGCAGTCTGCTGCTCAGGGAAAGATGTGTTGAAGGGGATGGAGCAGACAAAACGCAAGTTCCTGCAATTGAAACAAGAAGTTGTGCTAGAGGAAAGCTCAGAGGCAGCGATGCTGCCCCAGGGTGAGGGCTGGGTATCGCCGTAGGCAGTGCCAGAGGGAGAGGTACTCTTGTTGCCTGGCTAGTGATACGTGTTGGGTGGAAATCGGAGGTCAACTCTCAGGTGACATTTGAGATCAGCCTCCTGTGGAAGATGCTGGGATCAGATAGTGAATGAGATATTAAGAAATTTTCTGTGATAGCCAGGGACAGCACTCAGTGACTCCTTACCTGTGCCCTGACTCAGGGCAAAGTGTAAAGTTTCAGCTCTTTGTACTTGTCCTCCTGTTACTAATCCAAAGAACATTTCTTGTTGTCGAAGCACCAGAAGATAAACAGGCACGCCTGTTTCCTCCCTTTTTCCATGTATTATACATGGGAGTATCTTAAGGAAGGTTGTAAAGCTTGACATAGTGAATTTTTTATTTTACAAGAATATTTCTCTGTCTTGTGCTAACTGCCGTGAGTCGCTCAGTCTCTAACCTTCACCTGCCCCCACACACAAACCTCTCAGCTGAATAAAATGGCAGTTTCGACTTGCTGGTAACTTTTTTGGGACTGTAGGCTAAACCTGAGGGAACCTTTCTGCTCAGGTGTGTAACCATCCCATCCCACCACGAAGGCACCAGCCATATCACACAGGGGCCAAATGAGTCCTTTGGGCTTCCCCCCATACGCCCTTTCCTGGGCACTGTAGGAGGCAGAGGCAACGGGCAGCTTCTCCTTCTGCATACTGGAGGACTTGGAAACCAGTGCCCAGAGGATTATTTGATGTTAGTGAAAAACTGCAAGGTAGCAGAGAGTACACACTCATGGGGAGGGGGGGTAGGGGTAGGCTGCAAAGGTGATTTGGCTGCTAATCACCCCAAATCATTTTATCGTCAGGACTGCAAGTAGATTTTGGGATAGCATTTTTGCCCTAGATTGGGTTTTTCTATGAACCTCTGTTCTTGTTTCTTTTTTCCTTTGAGGGTTAATTCTAAAAAAGTCTGAGAAAATCTTCCATTCTTCTAATTTGCTTAATGTCAGCAAGTTTTTATTACTTCAAACCCTTTTATTTAAGGGGCAAAGAGGGAGCGTAAGGGGATAAAAACCTAATTGTATTAATGCTTCGTGTAAGCTTCAGTAATGAACATGGCAAGAATGGGTGTGCTTGTCAGGGCAGGGTGTGGTACAACTGGGACAGCTCACCAAAAAGCAGTAATGTTTTACAGAAGTGAGGTGAGAAAATTTCCACATGGGAGAAAAAAAGTATGAAAAACTGGAAATAACAGTGCAAACCAAAATGTGGTTTACATAACTTTGGTCCATCCTCACTCACACTGAAGTCAACTATAGACTAATCAGTGATACAAAGTATGTGTATATGTATATGGCTTTGTGTAATATTTTTCCTTCACTGTTTTTCTGGTTTGTATTTTACTTATTTGTTTGATGTTTTGCTAAGGACGAGGCTCTAGGCCACTAGCTGCTTTGTAAGAAATGGGGAGCTGGGCATGTAACCCAGGTCTACGGCCAATAGCTGGGTGGAACATCTTCTTTTGGGTTTAAACTATTCTGTGGAAAAATCCTACAGGCAACATCTCCCTCTCTGTGTGAACTGCATTTGAACAATCAAGGGCTATTTCAAGTGCTTTATGATGATCTCTCCATGGATACCTAATATGATTTCTTTTCAGTATGATACAATCATTAGTGTAGGTTTTCACAAAACTGTTTTCACAGAAAAACAGATGGCATAGGCAAACAGTGGCACAAGTAAAAGGATGTATCATAAAAGCTATCCAAGAGAGGGCAGCTTGATGTACTCTCACATTTATCATAAACAGTAAAGCTATTTTGAAAGTTTTTCCTATAAATTCTCCTCACACCCAGCAGAGACATGCAAAATTCTATGATGCACCCACATTTGCAGTCTGATCATAGAAAATTAAAAACAAAACAGAAACAATTTACTATGTGATTTCATAGGCAAGAAATCTGTGGAACTAATGTGTAACATTAATGTGGAATAGTGTGTGTAGACAGGCATATGGGCCCTAATCTGCAAATCACTTAACAACCCGTCTACTTAAACAGCTCTGATGACCCCATCAGAACCATCTGCAAGTTTAAGGTTATCCAGGTGCTTTTCTAGATTTTGGCACTCAGCACTGAAGAACTTTGCAGGTAAGTTTAGGCCTAGACACTATTATGCAGCTGCACCAGAGTAGCAATTTTTTCTTGAAATCAAAATTTCTAGCAATAACTATGCTTTGACAGTGAGGAAAAAGATAAAGGAAGATACACGTGACTTCGTCTCTCTTTCCCCATTATTACCTATATAGCAGTCTTTCAATTCTCAGTTTTCTTATTTGAATTTCCAGTATGACTTGGAAGTAACTCCGTGGTTGTTCAGTTCACTATCCTTCCAGTGAGATGGTTTGATTCCCGCTTTCCGACAGTGCACGGATGGGCCAGTTCTGTTTTCCCTTATCACAAACATGATGGTTTAATTCTTTTCTTTGGTCTACTCATCTTCAGAGCACACAGAAATCCAATAAATATAGAAATGTGCAAGGAAGTGTTCCAAGAAATTGAATTATAAGAAGTAATAACTGTTGCACAACTGAGATGCGTCAAAAGGAAAGATTAATCTTTTTACTGTGACTGTCTTGTGTATCAAACCAACTGTGATCTAATTATGACCCAGATTCTGCTAATCTTACACACATTGACTTGTCCTTTATTCTGGGAATGACCCTGTCTGCTGTAACTGGCTCCTTACCTCGTATGGACCAGTGTCCTACTCCAGAAGCAAACTGAGCTGCTGAAATCAATGGAGCATCCCATAGAGGCAATATTGATTTTGAGCACATGTAAAAAAAGGGTTTGCGCTTCAAAGATGAAATGTCAGCCTCAAGAAAATCAATGAATGTTTTGTAAGTGATGTCAATGGGGTCAAAACTTCTCTTAGAGCATGAGTTCATACAGCAAAATATGCACAACTTTAATACAGTTGCAACCTAGATTGCATTTCAATTATTGATTAGGCAGGCTGTATTTTAAGATGAAATGGCAGGTGCCTGAAAATGTGAAACAAAAGATGGATAAATTTGCAGAGGAAATTGAAAAGACCAAGCTGTCTACATCTACAAGCTCTGGCAGAAACACCAGAAATTAAATTGAACATATTAACTTACCAATAGAAAGCATTATTTGTTTCTTTTCCTTCAGTTTGTACCTGTAGGGTTGCTTGACATTCCACTTGTTTTTAGCACAATTTTTACTTTACTTTTCAGTAATGTAGTTGAATTAAATAAAATGTGTTTGTTGGAGATGTTTCCCTAATTCTTAGACATGAACAGCAGCAATGCCTTTGGCAGTCGAGTATTTACTTCTGTTGTTGTAGCAGACCTAAAGTTCTCAAAAGCCAATTCATCTTTCCCGCTCTCTCTTTAGCATTGCCATTGGGCACAAAGAAACTTTAAATCTGTTATTTTGCTGCTCTTAGTGTTTAAGTGCCCTTTTCTCTTATAGGTGAGACTTGGAACAAGAGCCCTGCAAACGGAGATGCAGAACTGAAGGGATGTCTTTTCTTCTAGTTTCTCTTTTGCTTGAAAATCCAGACTTTCTGATGCTGAGTTAGCTTAAATTAATCTAACAATTTGGTTAATTAATAATCTAGTTGAGCAGGCTGTAGACTAATTTAACAGTTTAGTTGATAACCTAGCTAGTTGGTAACCTAGTTAATAATCTAGTTGAGGCAGATCCTTGGCTTCTGCATTCAGCTTCCTTTTCTGTCAGAACCAATTGCATTTTGCATGCTGCTTTTGCCGTGCTCCTTTCTCGCAGCAGTCACAGGCAACAGCACTGGGATCTGTACAACAGTTTTATGTTTTTTCTCACTGCTTTTCTGCCGCGGGGTTTAGGATGTGTTATTCTAGGGGTCTGTGGTGAACTGGCATGACTACCCTAAAGGCAGGGCATGACTGGAAGCAAGCTACTCTAAAGGCAGGCACTTGAGCTCTAGCCCCTGTGATGCTTCTGCTTGTTGGATACCCACCTGACCCCTCCTTTTTTCAGAGAAAGCCTTTCCTCTGGGGGCCGGCAGCCAGAAGGCAGGCTAGGGTCCATGCTACTGTGCTGGGGCCAGCAAAGGTGCTTCGCTCCTCCACTCTCCCCAGAAGGCGAAAGTGGCAGTGGGGAACGGGGACTGGGGCTGCGCCCCACAGAGCCCCAGCCACCAGCCCTGACACTGCTGTGCTGCCCTTGGAGAGGAGGAGGAGGAAGAGGAGGAGGAGAAAGAGGAGGAGGAGGTAAAGCTGCTGAGAGCAACAAGGGAGAGGAGGGAGGAGGGGGGATGATCTGTCGCTGGAGATTTTCTTTGCCCTTTAATTATGCTTTGCTCTCTCATCAGGGTTGGAGTCACACTCCCAAACCTTTTTTTGTGCACTTTTCCCCACCTCCAGATGTTGGGTCAGTGTCCAGCTAATGTTAAAGAAGCTGTAAATACATTCAGTGCTTGCTCAAGTTCCCTTATGCTTCCTGAGGGGATTGCCACATCCATTGGAGCAAAAACCCCGATCGGGGAGCGCACCGGCTTCCTAGTCGGTGAACAGGAGTGCGTGGCCCTGCGTGCCAAGACGAGCTGCAGCACGCTATAGCACAGAATCCTGCGTAAAGTGACTTGACTCCACACAGCCCATAAGCAAACAAAGCAAGTCCAGTATTCTCATGCACGTGTGAATAAGGCCTCAGGAAACAGTCAGAGTAGGACTGAAGAATAATAGAGGCTGTTGTGATGCTAGGTTTGTAAGTTACTGTCCCCTCTCAAAGTCCAGCCAGCGTACCCCTGTGCTCCAAGGTGATGCTGGAGAAGAGGAGGCTTTGGGGTCTTCCACACTTCCCCACTCTCAGTAGAGAACAAAAGCTAAGACTCGCTCTTGAAACTATACATAGATACCATCATTTATTTGGTGTAATAACCATAATGAAAAGATTTATGATAATTTTTTTCCTGAACAGATAACATTACATAAAGAATTGCAAGTCATTTTATACAAACTGCTTTCTCAACTCTATTTCATTTTAATTTCCATCCAACTAAGAAACATCTTCTTAATGTGTTTGCAAGTTCTAGTCTAACTAAACCCTGTTGCATATACTCTCCCCATTGGTCTGATACACCTTTCATGTTTATTGATCTAAGTTAAAAGTCACTACATGAAAGAAAATGGAGTTAATTGCTTAAAAAAAAAAAAAGTGAAGTCCTGAGCCTTTATTAATTTTACCTACCCAGAGGTTTTACTAAAAAAGTTTCCTACCTCTCATTCTTCGCAGTAAAGAAAATTAGACAGGACACTTTTCATAAAGTACAGATAGTTACAAAATTGTAAATGTGTTACAAGCTAATAATCCTCTGTAGCTAAGGATTTCAATTAGACTTCTTTCTCCACACAGCAGAATTCTCCATTTTTTCACTTAAGAGAAGAAACGAAACATTATAAATTTAGGATTAACAAGGAAGAAACCAGCAGAGTCTTGAGTATACTTCATTGCTTGCAATATATACAGGCTTGCAGCACTGTGGAGTATAAGATACTGAAAGGTGTTTTATGACGTGATTTTCTCTATGAGAGCCTCAGTATGAGATGGTAAGAGTTATTTATGCATTTTACAGTTACGTACAATAGTATACACTTTCTACTTTTAAAATACTTATGAACAGCAAACCAATGAACAAGGGGCCTTTTAACTAATGTTTGATACCTACACTCACACTGCCCCAGCTCCACTCCTGCTGTGTACCTGGACTGCTGTGGGGAATCTAATCTCTGGTTAAGTCTTTCCTGAACCTTCTACGATGGATAAAATAGCTGGACCAGTACAACAGAGCTGTTTAAGCCATAGATTTTGCTACAGTGGATAAAAGAGGCAGATGTCCATGAAGAAAGCCACACAGGAGCCTCTTCAAACCAGATCTGTAAGTTGCAAGGGTGGCTTGAAATCTCCTCTGCCTCTGCCTGTTCTGTGCTGGCCACAGCAACAGCATGCCAAGATTTTTAAGGGTTTACTGATGGTCCTTGCTTGCTCTTACAAATATTCAGAAATAAATACTTACATTCCACATGGACAGGCAAAAGTCAAGATGCTGGCCTTGGTAGAGGGCTTTCTCTCATCCTTTTCTTACCCTGTCCCTATGCCTTAAATGACTGAATGAAAGCTACGAAGTGCTGACTGAATAATTTACTGCTTTGGCAGTCAGAAGATAAAGGTATTTGGCTTCTTGAAAAATGTACAAAATCTTCAGGTTAAGGTGATGATACATGCAAAATGGGATATTTGTGAGCTGCTTTCCTTCAGGAAGATGATACGTGTTGTTTTGTTTACTGGCAGTTTAAAAAGATTTTCTGAATTTAACTAGAAATATGAATGCATTTAAGATGCAATGGAATCCACATACACCCTATTCATGGGAATGAATGAGGAAACACAAGGATTTTTAATACTTTGACTTGATCTAAACAACCCATATCAGATATGAAGGTCCAAAATAGAGTAGACGATAACTTTATTGCAGAATGCCAGTACCGTTTTTCTACATGCATTTGAAAAGTTTCCAGCCTTTTCTACTGTTATCTGATGGCAATCATCTGGAAAATGTAGCTGGTCTGTCAGATATCTCTGGAATACGAACACATTTTTCCTGGTGCTTATGGGGAAGAGTAAAAATATGTGGGCTTCACATTACCCAAGATCTGATCTTCATAGTTAGGAAGGCAGCAGAAGAAGAATCCCAAGCATATTTCCATGATGGCGGTGGTCCAGCCAAAGCCATAGGCCCAGCTGAACATGTTGATTCCTGTCAGTTCCATCTCACTTGAGAATTTCACTGGATAAATGACCAGGCCCATGATGGAGAACACAGCTGAAGAAACAGGAGAGAAAAAGTTTAAGCTGACAGTCCTCCCGTTGCCGGCCTCCATAACACCTGTAGCTAAATCCACCCGTGTTTTGGAGGATGTGAAAGACCTTACATTCCTTTTCAGTCAGCTCACGTGCACAGAGGCACAGAACTGGTATAGAATCAGCTGACGGAAATGCCAGTTCTAGTATGGATATACATGCACAAGCTAAGCTTGACTTCATAGACTGCCTTACCAGCGACAAAAAGCAAGCCTCCAATCCCTCGTATGAAGTTGAACCGAAGTGTGTCAATGGCAAATGCTATGATGGCCAGAGCAAAACAGATGACTAGAAGTAGAAAGCCGACCAGGTATGTGGCAGCAGCAGCTCTTCCCCAAGCTGAAATCAGAAGGAAGATACATTAGAAATGAACAAAAACATCCCTTGCAGTGTTTTTCTCTGGTTCATAAGCAAAGACTAATTTTAAGTAAACGTGAAAAGAGGAAAAGCGTGGGAGCTTTCTTTCCTCTTGTGGGTGAACATTTCAGTTGCACAAGAAATCATTCAGGAAGTGCAGAGTGCATAAGGTGGCCAGCTTTGACCTCTCATACAGAATGCAATGGGACTTGTGTGCAGCCTTCCTCTTTAGATTTTACAGTTAAGAATCAGGATAAAAATGACTGTAAGGATGTAAGAATAGACACTTTCCATCAATAACAAATGTCATTGCCTCAGCAGATGCCGTAAAACCAGCAGCATTTTGCACGGACAAGAATTAGACGGTCCCTAAAATTAATTAAATTCTTCCTTTAAAAAAAAAGTGTTTATACAAGCACTACCTCTCTGGCATGCAAATTTAAAGGTATGGCAATAGTCCATAAATGTCAAAATTCAGTGGTTTCTGCCTTTTCAGCCTTTGTTTAGCTCTGTGTCCTACATGGAGCTAAAGATTTGGAATCTGTTTTGTAGGGAAATTTGACCTCTGCTTTTGATCCAAAGTCAGAACAGTTTCATTATAAAAAACTTGTTCAGGATATTAATACTTTCATTTTCAAATTAAGTAACTTTATGTTATAACATGTCAGATCTAAGCATAGTGTTGGCATAACAACTGAAAAAAAAGGTATAATTTATTCAATATTTTAAGTCTTAAGGGGCAACTACTGCTCAAAGAGATGAAAGTGTCTCCTCTTCTGAATGTAAGAAGCCCACTTTGACACTTGTTAAATTTGTATGTTGATGGAGCAGGCAGTTGAATTCTGCTGGGCATCTACAGACTTCACCCCCTCGCCTATGCTATGTGTTTGTAAGGTGTCGGCTTCTAACCAAATGTATACAGCAGCAATGCCGAAAAATTATCACAGCCCAAACAACCCTGGTGATAATTATAACTCAACTTAAATGTAGTGCACGCTGTTCAGTAAAAGTTCCCTCTGGAACTGAGTAAAGCGAGATTTTTGATATCCAGTGACCTGCCAATCTGTTTGCTTTCAGCATGCAGGTAATACAACGCAGAGCGTCCCACCTTCCCCCTGGCCAGCATCAGGCAGGCAGGAAAGCCACCATCCTGTCCATGGGGAGTGACACCTTGATGCTCAGCCTCTCTTCCCCCAGGCCCCATGCCAGCTCTGCTATTAAACTAGAAAAACAGATCAGGATTTTCCGGCTCTACTTTTCTTCCCATGAGCCCATCAAAACCAATTTCCTGTTTTGTTTGCTTTTCACCATTCCCACCTGCTTTATGATCCCTGCTCCATTTTAGCTACTGTACTGTATTTTCAGTTTTATGTCATGTCCTTTTTCTTCCTTACGCTGAAAAGTTTCTGTTTGCTTATAGGGCTTTTCAACTGTATTATTTTTGCTCTACACAGGCAGCTGCCTGAGAAGACTGAAAGGGACAGCAAAGATGTGCCTACATCTCATTTTCCAGCCCAGTATTTTAGCCCATACTCTCCTCTCGGGGAGTTTACAGGAGGCTCGGAGGTAGAGCATGCAATGGGGGGGCGCAGGTGGGAGGGCAGCACCCCAGGCAGAGTATCAAAGGAAACAGCCAGGAAGAGGAATTTCTCGTACTGCCACAGGTCAATTTACCCTGCTGAGGATGCTCCTGCTCCCAGCCTTTCTGCCATCCCTCTAAAACAGAAAAAAAAGGGGCACGTCTCCACAAGAGGAGTTGCTCAGTGGCAGTGACCTCACTGCTCTTGGATACAAGCATTGTGACTTGCGGCAGAAGGGTGAAATGACAAGGACATCTAGAGGTGCTGGTCCTCATTAGGTGCACGACTGGTTGTGGTTAGGTACAAAAACCCTGGGCAAAGGGGTGTCCTTCCCCAGATCAGGCTCATAGGGCAGCTGCCCACCTGGGAAGAGCCGAAGCACCACAAGACCAGGGGAGGTTTGTCTCACCACCTCTGCTGCGGGCAGCAGAGAGTCTGCCAAAGCTCAGCCTTGCTTCCCAAGAGCAGCTGATGGCAGAGCGCCGTCCCCTGGGGTGGGAGCATCGCCTGGGCTGGGGGCTTAGGGCGCAGTGCCGGGTGGCGGCAGCCGCGTGCGGTGGCACCGTGCCCATGCCACCATCTCCCTCCACCGCCGGGCTCACCCAGGTGTTTTTCGTGCAGCAGTGTTAGAAATGCTGTGGCTGCATGAAAGCAGACTGCGTGCACGCCCAGCCCGCCAGGCACTGGCTGTATGGCAAGAAGAGACACGCTTGTTTCAGGATGCTTAGATCTTTAGGACGCATTGCTTAATCACCTATCAGTCAATTTTGTGACTCTCACTTCTAAAGAAAAGAAAAAAAAATACTGAACATTGGAAGAAAACCAATACGCAGCTCCAAGTAAGGCAACATTACATGGAGGAGTCACCACAGGATTTTTTTGAGGAACAATACCCTGACTTCATCTGTCCTTTACAAAAAGTAGCCATTCTCTAAGACCACAGTGTGCAAACACCTTACCGTTCTAGGTTAAAAAGCAGCAAAAGCTTTGTGCGGGAATAATTGCAACTGTTTCTATATCTGAGATGTTTATATTTCCTTGTACCCACCAGGAGCACTAAAGTAACTTAGTGTCTTTACCAACAGAACTAAGCCTTACAATTCCTAAAAAATGCCAGAATTAGAAGAATTAAACTGGTCAGAAAACACTGGCAAGCAAGTGGCTAATCTCGTCCCAAGTATTTTCTTATCTTGCAGTGTTGTGGGCTTTTTTGCTTTAACATAAAGCAAAAGCACAAATAAATTGCTTTAACTACAAAGCCTTTTCTTAAAAATGTGAATCCAGACCGAATAGTCATCACAGGTGTAACATCAGCTCAAAATGCATTTGACTCTAGAGAGAAGGCAGTTAAAAGCTGAAAGGATCTACTCTACCTGTCATCAAACCAAAAATACGAACGGAGGGAGAAGCAGGTTATGGGACATCAAGCTGAGTCTGTGAAAATATTCAGCAATTTGTGAGACTTGTTTTCTCAGACCCCCAAAAATGGCAGTAATGATTTGGCTGTTTAAGAGTTAAAATGTACTTTGTTAGAAAAGAAATACGTGTTTATGCAAGAGAATACCAGCAGGATCCTGTAACACTTGTGTGCCGGTCCTATTTGTCCCTTTTTCACCTCCTCTGTCAGCTGAAAGAATGCCAATGAACAGTGTGAAAGGGTTTGTAGGAACCTACACACTGTCCACTCTCGGAAACTCCTTCTAGCTGGCAATTTTCTGAGCAATTTTGTTCTAAAACAAGACCTCGCTACCCCAAACAGGCAAAAGGAACCCACATTTTCACGCCTATCTCAAGAAGAGTAAAGACAGTGCTTCTATTTACAGTGTTTTGTACGTCAATCAGTAATGACTTGTGAGAGTCCAGACTACCCACAGTGAATGCAGTAATATGTGACTACTGGAAAATGAAAATAAGTTCCTACCTTCTAAAACTCCCTGCTGTGTTGGGTGACTCCGAGCTAATTTAGAGACCAGAAAGAGCCCACCCACCGCCACTACAGAGCTCACTGCAGCTTATGAGCAAGATAATTACCTGAGACACTATACAATAATAATGCAGCTTCATTATTCTGCTGTTAAAGCGAACTCAGTTTAGAGGTAGCATGACTACCTCTTGTATTGCATCATCTAAACACATTCTGAATATCCTGTTGCTGACTGCAGCCATAGGGAAACTGATGGACTTCATTGGAGATCAAGGTCTAAGAGTGTCTCCCGTTTCCCGCCTTCCTGACTTTACTCCTTCATGTGTTTCCCAGTTTGCAAAAGTGTAAACGCTGTCTGTGCTTCACACATAAGGAAATAAACTTCCTTGCTCAGCAGTAAGTTGAGGCAAAACTTTGAACCACCAGATCTAGTCTTTCCTTAGCCTGCCATGGTTCATGCTCGAAATGGTGCCCTCAAAAAAAGAGCTGTAATGCCTTGAAAATTTCTGTGTTTCTGGTGTATGTGGTTCAAAACATGGGAAAACATTCACAGTGATGTTCTCATGTTTTTCTTGATCCGGTACCTCCAAACCACATGAACTACCGGGTCTCTCTCTTTGAGTGATATTTTCTGAAAGCAACCCCAGAGAGTTCTGAACTACTTCTGGTCTAATCAATAAGAACAGACTTCTCCAAATTTTCCTCCTGGCTTGAAGCTAAATACACAAGTAGCACTGGAAAGAAAAACAAATGTTTATTGCCAGCCTGCAGACACCAACAATTATCTACAGGTTCTTGCTGACTGGTCATTTTAAGACACTGGCCACTGCAGTGAATTGTGCAGCAATTTTAGGAAGGATAGTTTGAATTCAAAATAAACGGGGGAGGGAGGGGTGTAGAAAATGTAACACACTGATATTTTGCTCTGTTATCCTTCATACCACCAAGGGAAAGAAACACAAACCCTGCAGTTCTAGCCCCAGTCTTTCAAAGCAGTTCTTACAAGAACTAAAATCTGCTGTGGTGGTGATTCATCTCTGTGTTGTACATAATGAGAATGTTTCTAGGTTGAGTTTGCAGAGTGCAACCTGTTTTACGTCTCTCTGATTAAAGTGAAAGAGCACTATTTTGGAAACAAAGCTGAACTCGCTTAGGTTTCTCAACCTGACGTTCTTCATCAGGGTGTGGTGAACTCTGCAGAGCGCATGCTTCACTTTGACAAGGAACTGCTTTGGCCAGGTTTTATCCATTTCATTTTGGCTTGTTCTCCTCAAGCAAGTTTCCACGTGAAAGTGAACATGTCTGCAGCAGAATGTGTGTTCTCAGCTTGAATCTCAAGATGGCCCACCAAACTCTTTAACCTACATCTCAATTTATCAGCCAAAGGGTTACGAGCTGTTGGTGTATATGTAAGCCACTGTCATCCAGGACTCTGGATTCCTCCTGTTACCTGTGCAACACTGGACAGTGCAAAATCCTGTCTTCTGAAAATCACAAGTCTGTAACATGCCAGCTATGCGAAATTTCTGTGCTCATTTTGAAAACAAGCGAACACTGAAATCTCTGCAAGTGTTGATAATCACACGAGCTGGCACTGATACACTAGTGTGCATGTGTTTGTATACAGCCCAGATAAATCAGAAACTATTAAAAGCAGCTTCTTATGAATAAACCGTATGTGCAGACTGAAAGCTATTGACCGAAAATAATTTCAAAGGAAGGCTATACAAATGAAGAAAATCACATGTTAGTCACAGATAATTTATGAACAGAATAAAATGAGGAAAAAAATATCAAAGGCATGGTTGGATGTCTGTTATTCTCTGAGCTTCTATCTTCATTGCATCTGGATCGTTCTTGAAACAACTGCATTCTCTAAATATCTTTCCTGTGGGGAGTCGATATTGGATGTTTTTCTCTGTTTTTTTTGTGTGAGTTTATATCATTTAGAGTGGAATACAAAATTTTTAGTCTTTCTGTTTGGCATACTTTTTGGTAGCTCTGTTCTTTTTCCCCTAGCATTACTTCTTTAGAATTCATTGGCAGTTAATATGGGTTTCTCGTTTCATAGCAGAGTATTATCTCATAACAGACAAGCCTTTTTTATGTGAGCAGGAACCAGCTTTAACTTGCCACTACTTAAGAGACAGCCATGGAAGCAGAGGATGACCTATTTAGGTTCACACTCAATGTTATTGCAAAAGTTTCTCAGTGATTAGTAGCAGATCTCATATAAAAGAGAAAGGATTAGGGCTTTAGGACAATTATCCCATAATAATGATTTTAAATGACAACGGTAAGGAAAAGAACCTTTACGCATAGGCCATCTACAGTAAAACACAGTTTATATTAGCAGAAAGTGGTGTCTTGACCATAGCTTTGTGCTAAAGTGATAGCCCAGTTTGGCTTGGTGGACTTAACTCCTTCAAAGCAGAAACCTGTTAATTTCCCACCACTGACTTCACTCACAAACATATACAGGCAGAGTCTGCGTCCAAGGCTTTATGTACTTCTGCAAACCTCTTCTCTTACTGAGGTAAGCAATTTAACTTAGAAGCTATTCTGACTTGAATTTCAGGGGAGGAGCAGTTACGTCTTGAGGGAGTGGTTCAGATTCATCTCAACATAAACCCAGGCATGTACAAGCTTGACTTAGAAGCTGGCTTCTGCAAATCTTGTATTAATGAGGGCTGCTCCCTGATGCTTACTTAGCACTAGGGAGGCAGAAGTGGCAGAGGGTGTAGAGCCATCATCAAAGGGAGCATCAAGGGACTACGTTAGCTATTAAAAATAATGTGCACACAGTGCCTCAGAATTAAAGGTTTGCTCATAAGAGAGTCAGGGAGTACCCCTATCTCACATTATCTTCAGAAGCAGTTTGCATACATTGAGAAGATCTCAGGATTAAAGTTCAGTCTTATACACTTTAATGCTACAACATTTTTTCCTCCTATTTTTTCCTACTTATTTTAAATTAAAGCAGCATTACTTACACTTGGATGTGTGTATGAGGCTTGGGAGAGTCAGGTAAATAAAACAGGTAAGGTATCGATTAATCAGTCACAACATAAGCTCAGTTAATCAGAGTAGCAAGATGTACCTGGTCCCTAACTACCCAGCCATTAAAGGTGGGTTAAAATATTTAGTGTGAATTAAACAGAGTCAATTTCCATGCTAACACAGGCTATGAACTAGGACTTTTAATTGAAATGGCAGAGTGGAACCTTTCCAAAAAGCTCTTTTTAAGTTTTATATTCCTAGGGCCATTTGAGGCTGAGGAACACTGAATTTACATTTCCATATGCACCAAGCATTGTTCTCACTCTTGATCCGCGGTTTTCATGCTGTGAGCAAACTTTGTTCTGAAACCTTGCTGAAAGTCGCCTTTTGTGCTGGGGAGTTTCTCTCTGACAGAGGGCAGCTGTGACTCTGGATCTAATATTCTGTTAGAAGCAAAATTTTACCATTTGCAAAAGAAAAACCCCAACATACGAGCAGAAATGGTACTTTGTGCTCATAAAATACATAATAAGCTCTATTTACTCTTCTTGTGAAGGAAATAGCTTTTACAATGCATCCTGGAAGTCCTCATCACCAGCTGCTTATTGCTGGTGGGGTTGTTAATGAACTGACAGAGACTTCCTACATTTGCGGCCTGATTTGGGCACAGGGTGGATATTCAACACAATAGGTGACATTAGATGTATTCAATTGCAGATTACGACCTCAGCAGGACCGTGTGTGATCCGAAGTGATATTTCGTGCTGGTAGGAGGAAGCCAGAAACCTCTGGGACATAGGCTATGGTCGGTCCATGAACTACGTCAAGTTCCTGGGAATTTTTGACCCATGAGAGGCTTTGTAATGGCGCTTGACAAAGAAGAAATAAGGCATTATGATACTCACTGACTTCATGTGTTCAGGGTTGCTCAGAGCAATGCGAGCTGTCAGGGACAAGTGATATGGAAATGTGAAAATACAGTGTTTTGCGAGTTTTGTTTCTTTTCTCGCCTAACTCCTTTCCTGCTTAAGTAACCTGACTGTTGAACCCTACAGTGGAATTACAAATCCAGCTTGCAGCCCTTATCACCGTTCTGACTATGGAGAGGTTATTATAGCCCTGCCGTATCAGATTGCCTCAACAAGCTAGAGGAAGAGATGAGGTGAAGAGAAATGAGACTTTAGCCACAAGTTTCCGCACGTTTTCAGCAGAGGTGCCTCCTGTGTGTGTGTGAGTGAACGGTTTCTTCTCAAGGACTTAAGGTCCTGACGACACAAAGTGTTGAGCATCCTCACGAAGTCCTCAACACCAGCAGTTCGTATCTCCTGATGGGGAGATGAGAACCCTCCACACAATTGCTATTTTTCCACACAATTTAACCGTAATTATTAAAGGAAGGTTGGATAATAAACAATGGGATGCCATCTGCAGTTGCTGTCTGTAGAGTTAATTGCTGAAGAGCATAAATATTATTTAGAAAAAAGTCTGATTAAATGAATCTGCTACTGAACATAGAAAAGGACAAACCCTAAAATTACAAGGGAAAGCATGTTAGTGATTGCAGATGAGGAATGAAAATTGCCATGGTAATTAAATGCTCTGAGCTTGATTCCCTTGCCTGACACCTCTTTAGTAGATCAAATTTGTTCTTTTTTGCTTGCATTGGAGTTCCTTAAACATACTGTTGTTGTGACATTTTCATTACTATATACGTTTAATCAAGCCTGCATTTTCTAGCATTCTAAGTTTTGAATAATCATTAAATAGTCTACGTTTTTAAGTAACTAATCTTGTCATCTCATTTCTCCCTGGTTAGTCCTAGGTAACGTTATACTTTTAGGAGACCAATGACTTAGGACGTTAAGTGCTTCTCTATGCACTGGCATTAAAACTATCAGCAATCACCTTATATAAGTGTAACTGTTTTATGCCACGATGCAGCAGCAAGAGCAGCAAGCTTTTGCTTCCCTGTGTCGAAGGAGTCAAGATTTGCCCTGTAATACAGGCAGTGCACAGAGCATAGAGCTGGGCTCCATCCTGGGCTCTCCCAGGGGCTTCCTTGGGCTGGTCAGAATACTCCCCAGCCTTTGCTTCCCAGCTGCAAGGACACTTCTCCAAATTCACTTGAATTTTACCAAATTCTGAAAGCCTTTATGTGCAGAACCTTGGCTTCAAGGAAAGCCTGCAATATAGGTCCCATGACTTGAGCTGGTCTGTGCTTCAGAAACACAGCTACTTGTTTGCTTCACCTCTGTTCCTACATGCAGACGCCTCAGATGCCCAAGAGCCACCGGGACAGCCTGCTTCTCCTCCCAGGCCCTGCTGAGAGGGGCTGTCTCCCAGCCCGTCCCTCTGGAAACACCCCCGTGTCACTCCGCTCTGGGTGCTTGCTTCAGCTTGAGGCAAGAGAGGGCTTCCCCACGCCTGGGATTAGGTGCTGGCTGTCAGATGTGATGGGAACGGGGGGAAGGCAAAACAGATTTACGTAGGCAGCGTGGCAACAGGGAAATTTGGTGTCTGGTCTGTCCTGTGCCCCCGGTGTGATGAGTCACTGGTCTGCTGGAGAAGTTCATTTTCCAGAGGGAGAGCTGTGGGGCCAGCCCTGCAAGGCCCATGGTAGGTGCAGTACCAAAAGAGGTCCTTTGATGCTCCCAACCGCACCAAGCACCTCGCTGTTGTATCTTTAGCTGGTGATTTCCAGCAAGTGAGTTCCTTTTTGTTGTTCCTCTGGAAAAATAAATGGTGCTTCCTCATAGCAACAGATTCTCTGGACCCAAGGGCCTGACACAGGCAAAACAGGGAAGAAAATCTAATCCTCAGTGAGGTCCTTATGAGACGAAAGCAGAATATTTCTTTCCCCAGGAGGATATTACCTTTTGCAGCATTCCCTTCTTTCACTTATCCTGTAGACACACTCATTTGCTGCCCTGTTTGAAGTAATTTTTTGTCCGTTATAATCATACTATAGTAGCCATCCTGTCTTGTAGTATTGCATTAAAATTCATGGACCAAAATAAAAGTGGAATGAGCTAGAACATAGTTACCCATTATTTGCCTGGAAGACAAGATGCATGAAGGTGTACTTCCCAGATGACTAAATCATCCACTCCTCCACTAATCTCCACAGCCACTAAACTGTCCACACATCTTAGGAAAAGGCCTGTAACTGAGTGCTATGATGTGAAGATAACTGAAGAACTGGATTCTAATTGTCATGTGGAAATGCCTTTTCCTGATTTTTTTTCCCCCAAGATCTCTATTTGCACCATGCTAATGAGCCAACTGCTTCAATCTGAATTTAGACCCATAAGCTTGCAGTTATTTTGATGGCAGCATCTGTACATGGAAGAGCTACAGGGCCAGGTGGAACATAAGGTGGTACAAGTATAGCCACGAGTTTTTCATCTTATTCTGCATCACATTGGGACTAGTAAAATAAAATCAGCTATTTTCTCCCAACCAAACCCACACATGTTCAAACATCTTCAAAGCCTGCAGTGGAATAAATTGCACACTGAAAAAGTGTCTCAGGTTTGTGAGACACACCTTGTTCAAGAGAGGCTATATATCCAAAAATCAAGAGAAGCAAAGGAGTGCTGTGCCAGCTTCATGAAAGGCTTTAACCTCTATTTTCTTTGCAAGCTCAGTCATGTCCCAGACAGATACATTCCACATTGTGCTCATTATCTATCCAAAAAGTCTTTGTCTCTCTCTTTCTAAAGGTTCAAGCATGTTATAAGCTTGAGACCTTTATATGTTCCAAGGGCCAGAACATTGCAGAGCTACAGTTTGCACCTCAGCCCCTCATCCTAAACTCCATTCATTTCTAGTAAGTGTCCTAACGTACGAGATATTTTTTTTCTAGAAAGCTCTATTTATTTGAGATAAATATGCTTGAAAAGCAAAAGACTTCTGACAAAGCTTAGATGAGTGTCATATGATTAAAGCAGAAAATCTGAACTCGTGGAGAAGATAACAGAGTGTATAAACTCTTCATATTCTGACTTTCCACAGAGTTCATAAACTTTGTAAACGATCTAGAGTGTGTAGATGCTTTCACAGAAGATAACTGCACTGGGGGAGTTACTCTCCTTGCTTTCCAAAAAAAAAAAAAAAAAATTTTGTACAGGCATCTTGTCTTCTCAATGAGGTTTTGAATTCTGTCAGCCTAAACAACTGTTCAGACACCCCAAACTCCACCACTGCAACCAATGAAACATTCAACCTTCTTCCTTTCCAAACTGATTGACCTCAATAATGTTGGCTTCTTGTCTTCTGTGTATATATATATTAAGCCAAACAGCAGAGGCTCAAGGGGAATTACAAACATTGCAGGTGGAGAATTTTATTTGAATTTGCACATTATATTGACCAACTTGGAAAAATGTTACAATTATATCTAATCATGATAGGATGAAGATGTCTGTAGTGGATTAAGATAGCTACACTGTCCAAGTCATGTTAAGAATATTTGCTGGCAGCTGCTGGGGTACACATGCATATCACATATGTCAGTGAAACCATCCCTGCAGGAAGACCAAATCTCAGAATTTACACCGCCTGTGGCAGATAAGACAGGGAAGCTGTGAGTAAAGCCCAGAGGAAAGGAGATGGGAACTGTGGAATAAAGGGTGGAAAGAGAGAGTTCATCTCAGGAAAGATGTAAAACACTTCTGTCCTCTCTGTTTACATCCTGTCTTTTGTCTCTGTGCTGGGGAAGGTGTGTAATTACACTTTGTTTATCCAGCACTGTGTTTAGCTTGGCATAATACAAAGTTAAACATCCCACACAACATGAGGCTGAATGCTTGTTTTCTATGACCTTTCTGGAGCAGTGTGGATAAACATAATCCCAGAATTATTAAAACCCTATGTTTCAGCACTGAGGCAGGTAGAAATCAGGCTCAACACAAGACCTGGATGCTCACAAGTATGATGCTTTCTCCTGGCCTGGCCTTTTGGGTGGAATCCAAGACTAGCAGCATCAGCCACCTGCTCACCAGAGGAGCCATGGAAGAAAAATCCCAACCCCACACCAACTGAGAAAGGACAGAATGACAGGAGAACTGGAGGACAGGACTGGATCTGAACACATCCCACCTCTGGAAATAAGGTGTCTGAAGGAAGGGGCTGGAAAGGATCAGGACAGTGACATGAGTCTGCATCCTTAACGGTCACATCTACAGCCCTCTTATGGATGGGGGTAACCACCCCTGCAATGGCCAAGATCTGCGTTGTAATGGTGTAACCTTGCAGAGGCAGAAGCCTGGCAGCGTAATCCACTGTCACTTGGCCTATGCACGCATTTTTTACACACAGGCTTTACATATTCTCCCATTGGCTAAATGACTCAATTGTTCCAGACATATCCTCCTTTTTCACCTGGGAATTCTGTCCAAGAGAGTTTTGAGGATTTGCTTAGTTTTTCTGGGTATCTAGCAGGCTCAAAGAGGTCAAATGATAGGTGGATGCCCATTGAGAGCACGATGCAGTCATGCAGCACATGAACAGCATTTCTAATGCTTTCACAAACATCAGCTGACTCTCTAATGTCTGCATGGAGAATATTCTGTATATGTGTGCGAAGTCCAACACTTCTGTGTTAGAAGTGCTGGACTTCTTGTGGAAGTCATTCATGGTAACCCATGATATATCTTGCAGGATAGTCCACACAGAGGATGAACTCCCTGTTTTTTCTGTAGATGCCGTCCAGTGGGAAATTGCACATACAACCACAGAAATAAGCATGTAAGAGTGAGGAAGGAAGTGAAATGCCAAGCAGCCACATAGGGCCTGGAGGCAAGGTGAAAATTCTCTGGTATTATCAGAAGCAGCAAGGTGAAACTTCTTAATATTTTCTGTCCAGCTGAAGCTGGCATTCATGACACAGATAGTGCCTAACCTGGAGATCAGGAGGCGGGCTCGCTTTGCGTGGAAGCTCAGGACTGAGAAGCTCTTTGCTAAGCATCATGGTCTCTCTCCTGCTCTCCAGCGCCATGTACCAGAGGCAGCAAACTGGCTTCAGCTATGCCCAGCCACACAGCTGACACAGAAGCTCTGAGGGCAGGGCTAGGCGTGATGCTGAATGGAGCCAGCCTTGTCCTGGAGCCCTGCACTCACGGAGGCCTGCTGCAATTAACTCGTTACAGCTGAATTTTGTGCATAGAAGGTAGAGCTTGACCATAGATGATAAACTTTCAGGAACACTTTTGAAAAGCTACAATAAATGATGCCTGAGATTGCTTCTGCAAGTGTTCATACACTCATTTTCAACAAAAGAAGATGAGATTCTGAGCCTTAGAGAAAATGTTCTTTTAATTTGAATTAACGCAAACTGTAAAAATGCTTGAACTTTCCTCCTGGCTCAGGCTAACAGCCCATCATCAATAGTAGATATATAAGAGGGAAGAAAAAAAAAAAGGAAAAAAGAAGAAACAAGGCACATCTAGAGTGATCCTTCTCTTGGCCTCTTCTCCCAGACTCAGTGGTTTACATCTTTTCAAGCTGAAGGTTGTACCTGGGTCAAGATGTTTAATAGCATACTTAACCAAAACTCAGCTCAAACAAGAGATCCTTTCATCTTTTAAAGCTTTCTTTCATAATCACAAGGAGACTCTTTCACACGACCTACCTACCGGAGCAGTTTCAGGGCAGCATTCTGCAGACTGACACTCCCTGGGAATATCTTCCTACCATCGCACATTTTTACCTCCCCATTTCTTGCTGGCACTCCGGACTGGCTTATCAGGCTAATGCCAGGCTTACCCACGCAACTTGCTGTTTGAACATTTGAGAAGCAGTAGCTGTTAAGTTTTAGAAAGCAGTGGTTAGCGAGAAGAGGTTACTAGTCTCTTCCAAGAGAGGACGAAAACCTTAAATGCTGTAATATTTTCTGCACCGGTACGTTACCATGTGTGGGTTTTTTGTGCTAAGCAACCCACCATCTAAAGCAACCAGGTTTCTTTCTGCACAGGGGTAAGGGCGTTTTTCTTCTTCACCTTGTTAGTCAAAAAGCCTTGATGTATTTCAGTGACAGTCCCTGTTGCCCATAACTTTGTGTATAAATGCCAGATATTAGGTGACAGGGTTAGGAGAGCCGAGGGAAGACAAGCCGGGAGACATGAGCCTCTGCTCTGAAGGTTGCTCCCCACCACCCCTGCAGGCGCTTACCGTAACCCATGAGGGACTCGCAGCTCCACTCCCCACCCTGCCCAGACCTCCTGCAGCTCTCCCATAACGACGCTTGTTGCACGTAGGGCAAGGTCTGCGACTCCAGCCAGCCCCTGCCCGCCAGCGCGATGATACCAAAGATGACGCCTATGCCCAGGAGCAGGGGTAGGATCCATCTGCACCGCGTGTAGTCGAGGCCGTACTTCACCATCTTCGGGGGCGGCGGGGGGCTGGTGGGACGAGGGCGGCCGTCTCTGCCACGGGCTCGGCAAGGCGGAGCGAGGGCTGCTTCTGCAAAGCTCCTGGGAAGCGAGCGCCGGCACCTGCGAGCGGGCGTGCAGATGTTTGAGAAAAGCTTTTCAATCAGGAGACACGTGTCAAGGAAGGAGGGAGGGAGGGATGGATGGAGGGAGGGAGCTCCGCCTAGGTTCGGATGAGTAAGAGCTGCCGCTGAGCAATAACCAGTTGAGCTGGGGAGAAGCTTTGAGGCTGGGTTTATCTGTGGGATCCTCTCTGCCCTGCTGACTAGGTAACAAATCGGGTGCTGTTTACCCTCGGCATTTAACGCTTTCCTTCCTGCCACTCCCCAGCAGCAGCAGGAGCATCTCACAGCTGTGTTTACACCTTTCTGCTTCCTCAGGGATTTGCATTCAGGCAGGCAAATACAGGAGACAAGCCAGGGAACTATTTGCATTACAGGGTGGTTGCTTCTGAAACTTGCCACCTGGAGGTTGAAAGCTGCTCTTCTTGGACTCCATTTAAAAATAAAATGATACCTTATTTTTTACAATTAGGAAAAAAGTTCCTCTAGCTGCTATAGAGCTAAAACAATACAGAACACGTGACTGCCCTCCCTCCCCTTTTTCGGACATAGCTGCAGGGGGAAAACAAAAAACAATGTTTACCTTTAAAAATATGGTATGGTCTGGGTGTAGCCTTAGTGGGAGAACAAAAAGCAAGCTCTGACTTGACCGTGCCTTATGAACACTCCTGTGTGTGGCTGTGGCCTGGGGCCTGCCAGACCCTGCCTGCAGCGTGCTGCGGGAGCGACGCAGAGGTGAGCCATCACCTGGCCCACGCAGAGATGATGAGACATTGCCCAGCCGACACAGAGACGATGAGCCACTGCCCCACCATGCCCCAGGAGCCCACCCAGCCGAGCGCGGGGCAGAGCTTTCTGTCTGTCAGCTCAGGAGCGGTACAGCCACGTTTGTAGCACTCTTCCTTTGAACTAACACATGCTACAACCTACTGTTTTGGTAGGACCCAGACGCGTTTACATCTGGAAGCAGCTGCACGCCTTGCGGATTGAAGTTGGTGTCTGTGAATCATAGTTAAGCACAGAGGAGGCAAAGTATCCTTTGCTCCCATAGTGGATTTTGTCAGAGTACAGAGCTTATTTACTCACAGAGATTTGCTACTATATTGCAGCTTTCACACTGACATGTGACACCCGTACTGAACTGCACGCTCCACAGCATTTTGCTGAATTAATATTCGTAAATCAATAATGGACTACATAAAATAATAATTTCCTTTTAATTTAGACACAGTACAGGGGAGGGCATGAAGAGGCGTTCAGCTTGCATGGACCCACACTGGAACATCCACAGCAATGAGCTGCAGCACCGTGAGAAGGTAGCAGCTCCATCATGAAAGCAGTTGGAACGGATTAGGGTGACACTGCGCCTTATCTCTCATCAGCCTAGATTACCTGGTGGTAGATTAGGAGTGGTGCGGCTGCTTTGCCTCTCATTCTCTCGCCGGTGCAGTTCTGGAATTCCTGCCAGCGGCTTCGCCGCAGTACAGACACGGCCCAATATCCCTGTGGCTGTGAGAGGTCCATCAGGGGTGTTCCACAAGTCTCTCTGTTAGAGCAGAAGACATTTTTACAGATTTGACCTTTGAATTTTACTGTCATTTAAAGCAAAAGACAACTATGAAGACACTTCAGCTGCTTTTTTGGGTTGGAAATAAGGGACACTCACAAGTATTTTTGTAAAGAACACTTTAGGGAACCACCATTTCCTTAGAGTATCATCTATCTTCCCATGATGTCCACATTTGTACTATCTACAGATTCAGTTATCATTAACCTAAATATAATGTTTAAAATGCCATCTTTTCAGTGGTGTCCAGTGACAGGACAAGGGGCAATGGGCACAAACTGAAGCACAGGAAGTTCCATCTGAACATGAAGAAGAACTTCTTCCCTCTGAGGGTGATGGAACACTGGAACAGGCTGCCCAGGGAGGATGTGGAGTCTCCTTCTCTGGAGATATTCAAGACCCACCTGGACAAGGTCCTCTGCAACCTACTGTAGGTGACCCTGCTTCGGCAGGAGGGTTGAACTAGATGACCCCCAGAGGTCCCTTCCAACCCCAAACATTCTGCGATTCTGTGATCTACGAGTTCCATAACATTGTAATATATCAATTTTTATGCATGATTTTTTGTTAGCATTTATATTAAAACAAATATCGTCTGAAGCTCACACTTAGTGCAATGTGCTGGTACCTGCAAGCTGTCCAGGTCTGTTTACACGTGTTCTTTCTGTTGCCACAGCTGAAGTAGAGATGGGCACAATAAACTCCAAAAGATTGAGAGAACACAGAGTTTGATTTGGATACTAAAGGTTTTTTAAAAGATTACTTCAGAAGTACTCATGCATGCGGCAGTAGACTGTAGCCCTTGCTCAGCTGTCTATATCCGGTGTCTTGCCAAGTTTCAGTCCTTCAAGAATACGGTTTTCTCAAAACTCAATTTTTTTTTTTTTCCTCAGAGAAAACAGCCAAATCAATTTAAAGCGATTTTGTAGCTGATATCCAGTATGAAGCAAAGCACTGTCAGGTATTTGAGAGCCAGTGTTTGCTGAAGAATAAAATCCTCTTCCTTGGTTTCTGAATGCTCAGCCATGTTTCAGGTAGGCATCTATGACTGAAGGATTTGTCATCAGTTTTTATCATAACTCAGCCTTGGACCAATGCATATTGTCACAAATGTTAGCATTTGCAAGATGATACCACTGAATTCAGCATGGATTCACCAAGGGGAAATCATGCCTGACCAATCTGATAGCTTTCTACGATGACATGACTGGCTGGGTAGACGAAGGGAGAGCTGTGGATGTTATCTACCTTG
>Ga0065711_1028394_pt1 | contig 41504 bp, 18 predicted proteins | sample Hoacrofraction12_FD_59098 | JGI IMG/M metagenome (GOLD analysis project Ga0065711, IMG submission 59098) | Hoatzin crop microbial communities from Cojedes, Venezuela - Epithelial fraction 12 v2 (version 2) | ecosystem: Host-associated > Birds > Digestive system > Esophagus > Crop | place...
CTGGTGGACGACAGGTTGACCATGAGCCAGCAGTGTGCCCTGGCTGCCAAGAAAGCTAATGGGATCCTGGGATGCATTAGGAGGAGTGTGGCCAGCAGGTCGAGGGAGGTTCTCCTTCCTTTCTACTCTGCCCTAGTGAGGCCCCATCTGGAGTACTGTGTCCTGTTCTGGCCTCCCCAGTTCAAGAAAGATGAGGAGCTACTGGAGAGAGTCCAGCGGAGGGCTACGAGGCTGATGAGGGGACTGGAGCATCTCTCCTATGAGGAAAGGCTGAGGGAGCTGGGCTTGTTCAGCCTGAAGAAGAGAAGCATGCGAGGGGACCTATTAAAGGCTTATAAATATCTTACAGGTGGGTGTCAAGAGGATGGGGCCAAACTCTTTTCAGTGGTGCCCAGTGACAGGACAAGGGGCAATGGGCACAAACTGAAGCATAGGAATTTCCGTCTGAACATGAGGAAGAACTTCTTCCCTCTGAGTGTGACAGAGCCCTGAAACAGGCTGCCCAGGGAGGTTGTGGATTCTTCTTCTCTGGAGATATTCAAGACCCGCCTGGATACTGTCCTGTGCAGCCTGCTGTAGGTGACCCTGCTTCAGCAGGGGGTTGGACTAGATGATCCCCAGAGGTCCCTTCCAACCCCAAACATTCTGTGATTCTGTGATTGTGTGAATCACGCTAAAACTCTCCCCAAATTGTTGCATTGTGTGGGGAAGAAAAGAGGACTGGAGTGAAAATTAATTTTGAGGCTGTCAATCACCATATCAAATGCTAGCTCGCCAATGCCAAGTTTAAGGCTATATTTTGTAAAAGAATTTCACGAATCATCTGACAGCTACACAGCTAAGGAAGAGGCCCTTTCCCAGCTAAGAACTACCCTGCAGTTACAATCTAAACATAAGTGTGATTCTTCAGAAAGGAAAAGATTATGTGAAAAAGCACAGTCTGGCATACTAGGACTGGGATATTTCCCTATTTAAAACACATCTAAAAGATGGCAGAGCACATCCTTGCCAGAAAAGGCAGAAAGACTTACTCTTTTACTACTGTGTAAGACAGAATAACAATCACTAACAAAGGACTCACCCAGAATGGCTACTACCAGTCAAAGTATATACAGCCATACAAAATGAGTAGTCCTATGAACAACCAGGAATTCAGTCCCATCGACAGATTAGATAATGGAAACTATAATAATAAGGGACTATCTCAGGAGACGTACCCCACCAACCGATGGGTCCAAAGCTGTTTCAAGACACAGAAAAACAGTAACAATTGAAGCAGGGTCTCTGTCCCTCACCATCTGTGCATTTCAAATTACTCTACAAGGTGGTCAAGAGTTTGCAGATAACACCTACCTCCATACAAAGCAAGCAAACTTACCTTCAGTGTGCTACTACTGGCAATCTAAGCCAACTTGCTCTTTAAGAAGCAAAGAATAGCCTAATGAAAAGGCTGGGAGTATCCTCTGGAGTGTCAAAATAGGTCACTTTCTTCCCTGTATAAACCTTAGGCTATAATTCAGAGAGGTTCTTGGGCAGGCTCCTGCAGCTAGGAATAATGTCTGTGAACATGAGGCCAGTATGACCTCTGTCAGTCTTGAAATCAGGCATATGAAACCGGGCAGGGGCTAAAATATGGTGCAATAAGCATTATTTTTCATCAGCATAGCTGCAGGAGACCATGTATGCACAGGAAAGTACGTTACAATACAGACACACATAGGTAAGGCAGCAGCTACAGATTGTCACCAAGAGCAGAACAACCTGTTCATGTGAAATTCCAGGATTTACGGGGACGCATACACTTCCCCCCAAGCGTGAGGGAGAACTGAAGCTAAACACTGTTATCACTGTTCATTAAGGAGCTGGACAAAACTGCACTTAAGATTAAGGAAAATGAAAAATCCCATCGTCTCTCCTTCAGGGTATTCTTCCTCACAGCTACTGCTGCAACTGCAGTTCACATGGATATACCCAATCCAGCTTGAAGTAAAGTTGCTAACAAGATCTCCACGGTAACACACAGCTCAGCCTTTGCAAACCATCTCCATGATTAACAAATTGGTTACATAAAACTTGGGTAGGTTTTGCACTGCACTGCTCTTGGTGCTGGTGTGGCGATGCTGATTTGCAGAGCCCAAACCACAGTCAGTGCAAGCCAAGATGATTTTTAAATACTTGTCAGAATAAAACGAGGAGAATTTAGATGATGTTGCATTTTACCCCATAAGGAAACAACATGTAAATGTATCTTTGAATGACTTTTTTTTTTTTTTTGGTGATGCCATTGCTCAGCTGGTGAGGCTGCAGATACAAGCTGTGGGAAACAATGAAGTCTTGCCCCACTGTGTGTTTTCCCACTGCTTGCAGATTGTATCAGAAATCAATCCAAGATTGGTGTCTGCCTTTCAGTTATTCAAACTGCTATTTCCAGCTAAAATTTCTTTTCTCTGTATTATAAATGCAGTAACCAGATGTTGCAGATGTGGCAGCCTCACATGTTACCAGACCTTTCAGTTCCCTGCTGCATTGCCCACGTTTTGGGTATTTGCAAGCTCTCCTAACCTTCCTCCTACGCTATGAGACCTCACACAAAAGAAACCATTGCCTGGCCCCAGCAGTGAGCTTCAGCTTCAGCTGGAGTATAACATCACAGAAAAAGCAATAAACTATAACGCTTCACTGTCCTGGAGGCTTTGCTGCACTCAGAGGACAAAAGATGTGTTTTTCCAGATACAGACATGTTGTAACTGCTGTTCCTCTCTAATTGTGTCATTTGCTTAACACACATAGTTCTCACATGAGCCAACACATCAGTCTCCTCTGTCGGCTGGAAAAGGTGTGAGTGCTGTAGTCTGGATAAGTATCTAAAAGTATCACTAATAAACAGTAATGGTTTATGATAATTTATACAGATACAGACCCTCTTGTGAAAAAGAGCTGTTTAACTTGTATGCAATGAGTAGCTTAATGATAATTCCAAAATCACTTTAGAACGTAGTATTTTCCAAATAAGAATTTTAACAGTTATACTGGAACCATCCCTTGAAAAAAGACTGGTTTGGCTCTCCTCAGAAGACTGTGCGTGCTGTAGATGGACAGAAATATCCCCCACTTTAAAGACAGTACATACCTGACTAGAGGGTCATAGAAAACATATATAACTTTCTAAGGAGAAGCTACTTATGGGATTTTTTTACACTGAAAAGCTACATTTCTTGCCTTCTTGTCTAGCAAAACCAATACAATTTGTTTCAAACACCCATGAGAGTAATTCAGTCTGCCACAATTTCTTAAGGATATTTACATCAAGCATTATTACCCCTTATGCCTTCTTTCAATGACGGCTACATTTTTTTAGGGTAATACGACAGAACCTATAGTGAAAGAACTGAGATTTGAAAGCAATCAGTACAGCCACAGCTTGTCAGTTAGCTGGTCTTTAGAAAATCAGTAATCTGAAATTATTTTAACTTTCACATTTCACCTTTACATGGAAAACTATGATTTTAGAGAAAAAAATCTTAGTTATTAATACATGACAGGTTGACTGCATTATAGATAAGTACAATTTCAGAATCAGATGAACCTCCTTCAAGGAAGTTTGAAGAATATAAAAAAAGAGGATGAAAACAATGTTCAAAATTGAACTGTCTGCCTAGCTAAATCTACTCATCTTTTTTTTTGTACAAAGGCAAGCATGCTTATTGTTTTGTACTATCAACAGTACTCATTAACTAATCTGCAAGATTTGTTGTCAGTAATTGTGCTTGGTTTCAGAGCTGAATGAAATTTGGAATTTTCCCTTTTTCTGAAATAAAAGTTGTGAAAAACTTTTCAGTCCATCTCAGAAAAACTGCAGTTCTTCTAGTTTTTGGTAAACTAATTTATGTATTTTTGTAAGACTATCAAGCCATTGTAGTTCGACAGTTCTAACACAAGAGAGAGTAAAGGCATGAAGCTGAAAAACTAGAGCCAGACCTCTTTAACTACCTGGCTGGGAGCCTAGAAACTCTTCAGCTTAATTGTAGGCTTTTTGGCCTGATCCTAACAGTCCACAGGATAAGAATGCAAACTGCTACAGTAGAGGATATCAGACAGCTCTTCCTCAGGTACCACCATCGACATCAAGTTGCTAAATGTGCTGGTGCCAGCTTCCACTTTGTGTTAAAATAACTTCTGAAGCATCACATATATATTACATACATTTGGGATACAAGGATATTGGTTGTACAGAAAACTATTTTCCATCAGAAAAACCTACAGTCTATATCTACGGTTATATTTTCAACTCCAGAGTGAAAGTCACATGTAAACTAACTATTTTAACAACCAACTGGATCCTTACTTTAGCAGATCAATTAGCCGTGAAACATCAGACTTCTGCAGCTGAATATACATGTAATCATGCAGTTGTATTCATGACTTCTCTGTGGGCATAAGAACTCTGAGGTGTTTGATGCCTGGCCTGTAATTTCTTATTCTGGTCTGGTTTGGGTTTTTTTTTTCATCGTTGACACAAAACATCAGGAATTTCACCTTCAAAAAATTCTCAGCGTGAACTGAAGTGACAAAATAAAGAATATAACAGCTGGCTTGGTAAGTAGCAGTTACTGCCAAAAATGGTGGACAACCATATATAACGCACAATTTATTTCTGCTGAGAAAAGTCTGACCCTGTGTCTTGCCTCTCGTGAATTATAACTTAATCTTTCTTGACTGAAAATAAATAATATAGCAAGATACAGCTGTCTACCGCACTTTGCTGTATTTTCTTTTGTTCCCCTTCTGTAAGGCTGCCACTGCAAACACATTATTAGTAGCAGACAAGTGGCAGTACACAGAAATCCAAGGAATATGGAAGAATGAAGAACTGTATTTCCTAGCAGGAGTACGCAATCCCAGATCACTATAGGTGAGTATGTTCATTCTGCTGAGTTGGCTGAAGCTTGCAGTATGGTTAGGGCAGTGTTCTACAGCACACTAGAAACTTGCTACTTGGCCATTTTAGGTAGCATGACAGTAACAGATGAGATTGTTAGCATGTCTGGAAATTGATTCAGAAGCATAGAGCATGTTTAAGAAGAAGAAAAACCAACAAGGCATCATTTTACACTACCCTAATCTCTGGACAGAAGCGAAGAAAAAGAGCACCGTCCAGCAGTGACTTGCAGTCAGCCCTATCAGTGGGGAGCCGTTACAGAAGAGGATTTTCTTGAGCCACAGATAGAACTGTCTGGACTGTGGGACTTGGTTTTAATCATATAATGACATCTTTTCAAAAAGAATATGGCAGTGCACAATGCATATCCAGCATCTTCCTGGCAATTTTTGATACAAAAGACTGAAAGTAAAAGCTAGAATTTAACTGTGAATAAAAAGGAAGAGCTAGTCAAAACATAAATGGCAATTCACACAACAGGGAAGATGTTATTCTTAGGAAAAGAAATAACCTCATCTGAGAAACCTGACTGAACTTCGAAACTAAATCCATTTAGAGCAGGAGGTTAGACTAAATGGCTTCCACAGGCCTTTGAGACATTTTGTTTGGGTTTTTTTTTCCACTTTTTTTTTTTGTTTGTTTGAGGGTTTGGGGTTTTTCTGGGGAGAAAGGGGGAGTTAAGCATAAATACAATCATATTCAACAAGTAAACTTCTATAAACTCTCAGAATTGATAAGCAAGATCCCATGGGAACAATGGATTAAGGAAAAAAATATTCTTGATTTCTTAAAAAATATAAAAGGTACAAAATCAATCTATTCCAATGCAAGGAAACAATTTGTAAAGGTAAATCAAATGGACTAGAACACGATTCCTTTATTCAGCTGAAACTCAAAAAAACCCTGTTAAAATGTGAACAATAAATCAAATGATTAAGGATATGTATGAAAGCTATAGCAATAGATGTGTATGGATAAAACTATAAAGGCCAAAGATTTAAAAAAAAAAAAAAATCCACAACTGCTGTGTAGGATACAGCAAATAGAATGAAAAAATAATTCCTGGAGAACACTAACATATAGAAGAGCAAGGAAATAGTTCAACTAGTAGTCAATAGCAAAAAAACATTAGAAACCTGACCCTGAGAAGGCTAACATACTTGATTCTCTATAAATGTAATGAAACAACAAAAAAACCACAACCAAGGAGTAAGACTCCAGTGTAGACTAGCTGGAGACTCTGGAGTCTACTTGGCTAAACTACAGGTTTTCGAGTTACCTGGGCTTGACAAATAATCACTCTAGAACACGCAAGGAATTGCCTGCACTAATGACACAAACCTTTAACAATTGTTTTGAAAATTTGTGACTCAAGACGACTAGAAGGAAACTAAATGAATACCTACCTTTAAAAAAGTACAGAACAGCAAACCAAGGAATTACTGAAATTCCTTCAATTCCTAAAAAAGTGCTGTAAGAAACAGTCAAACAAACTACTTGTAAACACAGACAAAACAACAGGGAGATGGGTAATAGCCAATGCTGGCTTGTCAAGAACAAACCACGTCAGAACAAATCTAATTTGCTTTTGTGACAGGGTACCAGGTATAATGGATGGGAAAGACGCAAGGATGCAGTAACTCTTGGCTTTTTCCTCATGTGTCATCCTCCTAAGCCAGCTAGGAAAATACAGCTTGCCACAGATAAGTTATTTTACTGTTTTTCCTCCCATGTGCTTATTTGGGACTAGACTAATAAAGGAACACAAAACCAAACCTTTCGTTAACGAAGGAAGAAGGAGACTAGAATATCTCAGAAAAAGAAAACGCCAGATAATGTCTATTGCATGACACTGCAAATACACCCAGTGGTACAGATGATGTGCATGATTTTTTCCTGCACAATGCATCAAGGGTGCGAATACGCACTTGATACTGATCCTGCAAGCCCCTGAGTTACACCTGTGCTCTTCTATCCATTTTTCTACATCTTCAGTGCAGGCCTCCCATTTCAGAGGCTGGAGCCCAAAGTAAGAGGATTAAGACATGAAGGCTTCTCCATGTCAGAAATACCCACCACAATCCTAGCACTTTACAAAATCCTTTCCGCTCACCTCTGCTGCCCCACAAGCTGAAGTGTAGAATAAGCCTGAATACCAGACAGACCTGGGAATATTACCCCAAAGCATGCTGTCAAAGGAAAGCTTGCCTGCAGGTATTTGCAGACTCCAAACCATCTTGTACAGAGATCCCACTACAACCCCAGCAAAGCTCACTGGAACACAGTACCAAAATAGCACCTGCCAAGAGGTCATTGTTGAACTGGAAAAAATGACGAAATGAGACTGTTCCGGTATGTGGCTTAGGTGTGCTACCATTCAGCTTTCTTACTAACAATTTAGAGCAAGGGAGAGTATCCTTTTTAAATCTGCAGAAATTGGACACTAGGTTATTTTGCAGAAGAGGATTAGAATTTGACTCACAAACTTGAGATGTGATCTGAAACAGATAGGATGCAAGCCAACTATGTGCTGCCTCTAGATAAGAATATAATCAGCTGGACAAATACAAGATGGGGAAGAACCAGCTAAATCTGAAGAAAGGATCTTGGATCCACAGTAAATCATGTATTAGTCATCAAAGCGGTTTTTACAAAAACAAACGGACAACCCACAACCAAAAAAGCCCAAACCTTTCCAAAATCCCCAACACATCAGAAAAACGTTACAACAAAAAAGTGTCTCCACTAACATTGCAAAAGACTTCATCAAAGCTACAGCAAGTCAATGGATTCAACTTTTTTTAAAAATCTTTCCCACTTTCTAATGCTAGCCAGGTGACAAACACCTATAAAAAGGTACTTGTTTGTAAAGTAATGAAGCTCCACCTTCACAGGACACCCCCTACAAGCACATCCCCCCCCCAAAAAAATTGCCTTGCAATTATAATACAATGAAGTGGACTGTAGATTTAGGAAAAGGATAAACATTTGTATTTCACGGAAGCTGTCATTGGACCGAAAGTATGACTGAATGCAGTGCAGAGTTACTAGAAAATTTATGCAGCAATATGGTACCTCTTTATCTATGAAAAGTATGTATAAATGTTTAAAATTTCTAATTCCAGAATAAGATACAGAAGATGCATCTGGCAATCTCCAGATATTTACAGAAGCATTACCCTCAGTTACCTCACAGCTTAACCAACTTTTAGGTGCAACATGCTTTCATTGGTGCTTAAAGATACTACAGCATTAAATAACACAAGAAATTTTGACATATAACCATGTTACATATGCAGAAGATTATTCTTTGCTGTATATTCACTATTTCTCATACTTAGGAAGCCATACTGACTATAATAGATCCCTAGGATACTGTAATATTCTATCTTTTGCTGAGATTACCTTACCCTGACAGACAGCTTAAAGAGTTAAGACGATTTCTGTATTAATCCTCAGAAATTCTTGTTTCCTGAAAACACCTCACAGACACTTGAATCCTGTTGTAAAGTTCAAGCCAAGAGAAATATTAACATTTTATCGTGTCTGACCTGGCTAAGTGCAGATTTACATTGTCTATATGCAGAGGGCTTTAGAAGATTTGCTGAAAAAAAAAAATAATTTCAGAACAATCCAGGAGACTCTTGGCTAAATTCAGAGACTGTAAGAGATGGAGCACCAGATGCAAAGCAGGGCCGATGGGTAGAAAGAGCTTACTTAGATGGTCACAGGATATACATGATCACAGCAGCACAGCTGAAAGGGTTCATAAAATCATAGAATCATCGTAGAATCATAGGTTGGAAAAGACCTCTAAGATCATCAAGCCCGCTCATCAACCCAACATCACCATGCCTGCTAAACCATGTCTCGAAGTGCCACATCTACAGGTTTTTTTAACACCTCCAGGGATGGGGACTCCACCACTTCCGTGGGCAGCCTGTTCCAATGCCTGATCACTCTTGCAGTAAAGAAATTTCTCCCAATACCCAATCTAAACCTCTCCTGACGCAACTTGAGGCCATTGCCTCTCATCCTATCACTAATTACCTGAGAGAAGAGACCGACACCCACCTCACTACAACCTCCTTTCAGGTAGTTGTAGAGAGCAATAAGGTTCCCCCCTCAGCCTCCTCTTCTCCAGACTAAACAGTCCCAGCTCCCTCAGATGCTCCTCGTAAGACTTCTTCTCTAGACCCTTCACCACTGTCATTCCTCTTCTCTGGACACCCTCCAGCACCTCAATGTCCTTCTTGTAGTGAGAAGCCCTAAAGCGAACACAGTATTCGAGGTGTAGCCTCACCAGTGCCCAGTACAGGGGTATGATGATCTCCCTACTCCTGCTGGCCACACTATTCCTAACACAAGCCAGTATGCCACTGGCCTTCTTGGCCACCTGGGCACACTGCTGGCTCATGTTCAGCTGGCTGTCGACCAGCACCCCCAGGTCCTATTCCACCGGGCATCTTTCCAGCCACTCCTTCCCAAGCCTGTAGTGTTGCATGGGGTTGTTGTGACTGAAGTGCAGGACCCGACATTTGGCCTTGTTGAAACTCACACATTTTGCAGTGAAAAGACAGAATTGTGCTGCACAGACCGAAACAGTAAAATAAAACCTATTTTTCATTTGGCTGACTGTTTTTATTTGAAACAAAAGAGGACAGGAGCCTTCCTTCAAGCATGGGAGTGCCATGAGCTGCTGTGTAGCTGGCATACTCCCACAGCATCAAAAACACTGCCCAAGTCATATTATGCTGTGTTCAGACAATGGTTTAGCAGCCACAGCAAAGAATTTTTGCCACTGAGTAGCCTCACACAGAGCGCAATCACTGTGCTTCATCCAACGCTTCTGTTCACACAGAGAAGCAAGGGGTCTGATGCCAGAATTGATTAACACAGACCAGCAGCAAGTCTGTATTGTGGGTTCCTCCTTTCGGAACTCAACGTGAGCTTCTGAGACCACACCTGAAATTCAATTATCTGTTCTTGATGCTGATGTTGTGCTTACAGGAAGCAGGGCATAACATTTTAGGTGCTGCTACTTCTCTCAGTCCCTGGCCCAAACCCAGAACCTCAAAGGAAACAACCCAAGATTTTGTACAAAAGAAACTAATTTTACTTAGGCATTTGCATCAGCTATAATTGTTTGAATAAAAGAAGTGAATGGATGGAAAAGCACATTCTCATGTCAGCATCTCACAAACAGAACACTGTTTCCTTGCCTGTCTGTATACACAACCTCCACAAGGACATTAGAAGAACATTACATTGTCAAAGCCAGGAAAGACTGACATCCTTAAAAAAACAAATCCATATAACTTCTGAGATTGTTAGGGAGAACAAGAATTATTCCCACAACAGAGACACAGCTATCAAACTTAAAAACTAAAATCATGCTTATGTAAGGAATTTTTAAAATTTCTATATGATTCTTTTTTCTAGCTCCCATGCAATCCATAACTGCATGATTTCTCAAATAATTGTGTTTTATGTGTAGTACTATTCTTTATTTGTGTCTTTTCCTTATCTGTGACTTTTTTTGTAATTAACAAGATGGGAAAAAACAAATAGAAACTTCATGATAGAAAGAGACTTAATCCTTTCATAGACTGCAGTCATCTGTCATTTTGCTATATAAATCTGCTAAAGAAAATATTTTCTAAAATCATTGAAAAATAAAACAAGCAAGGTTGGGCGGTGTCATAATGAAGCATTTAGTACAGATACAGGCATGGTTGTCTGCATACTACACATTACGTTACAAGATTTAAGAACATCCACAGCTAACAGTAGTCTAACACAACAACAAAGAAGGAAAAATTTGCTATTCCATCTTAGAAAAGAAATATGGCGATTCTGCCATAGCAGTAAAATTTCAAAAGTGGGATCAGTGTGAGAATAGGACCTAATTCAGAAGAACGTCTCTTGCATTTCATTACCTCTGAAAGCTGCATGACTGACAGATCCAGAAACAATATTGTATTTCTGCGCAATACAAGTTTGACACAGGCAGAAGATGTGCCCTAGAAATTTCACTGCCAATGTACTTCAGTTCTTACCTATGGAGAGCACAATTCAGTCTTCAATATGCAGTTCTTTCTTATCTTCATTAAAATTGTCAAAAGGGGAACAAATTTGTACCAGAAGAGGACAAAATTCTCAGGTATGGCCACCTGTCCACAATAAATTGAACAAAAATCACTAGGCTGTTTCACTGAAGTGTCAGACAACAATTTCCAACCAGTATTAATCTAGATGTCATGCAAACTACCAATCCTTTAGGCTGAATGATCAGTCACAAAACTCACTAAAACTGTAATCTCTATCTCACCATCTTATTTATACTTTTTCCTTTTTCCTTTTCTACCACTCTCTTTCCTAGAAGTCCTGCATGCTTCCAGTGCAGTATGCTGAAAAATAGAAAAAGTGATCAGAATATTCAAGAACAGTTTTCCAAAGTTGTTGCAAGATGTCTCTGCAAAGAAAACTGGAGTGAACAAGTGCTCTATACATCAAAGACGTAGAGAAAAAGTAATCAGCTTAAAATGCAACAAAGAGGACTCCATTAAGAAAACCTTTGTAATTGTAAGGTCAATGGAATGTTGGACCAGATCAACTGGGAATTTTGTGTAATTTGCATGATCTGAGATATTCATGGAAGACATGATTTTGATCCAGCCTTACAGCACAGAAAGGAGAAGGATCATCTCTTAATTTCCCTTCTGATATCAGGATGGGACAGCTAAACTACTTAATTACTTGGGCAGAATGGATCTGACAATCAGTTTAGAGTAGCAAAGAGTTCTTTTCTTAAAAATGAATGAAAAATCCTACAGTTTTGCATCTTATTACTTGGGCTATGCATTTTAACATTTTGTGGGTATTTGTGTGTATTGCAAACATTGTAAGTGTATCTCATGAACCTGAGCACAGCTAGTTTTGGTAAATACCCCTTGATATTGATAAATATGCAGACTTGCAACTTCTTAAAGGTACTATGAATAAGGACTAAGAAAAAGAAGCACACTAACAGATACTTACCTTTAACAATACAAAGAAGAAATGCTTTGCTGTTTCAATGATCCTTAAACATCAACAAACATGCAACTCGCTGGAGTTATATATTACTATCACAAATCACCACTTGAGCCAAAATTCTCAGGCTTTCTCCAGTTTTATTCTTTCAGGCACTAACACATAAAAGATGTAATAGGCTAGGTAGATGGCTTTAATCTTGTCTGTTCCTAGCACTGGAGTAGTGCAGGTTAGTCTCAACCATTTGTCCTGTAATCCTGAAGACTAAAACGCGACACGTATCTCCTTATCTACCAGTTTTCCACCTATTCACCCCTCCCCAGCACTTCCAATAAACCTACCCTGATTCCCTAGTACGGTTTGGAGTTTTTTGCACTGAACGTTGTGTAGCACCCGATGACAGCAAGCTGCTTCCCCACCAACCAGCACTATCTGGCCTCTAGCTCAATGGCCAAGGGAGAGCGGTGATTTAAACAAATGGCACAAACGTCCCATCAGAGGCTAGTCAGATATTTGTGCTAAGAAATTTTATGTGAAGTATGAACACAGGCAGTCAGCATTGAAAATATCTGCGATAACTGAGAGGTAACACCAATGAAGGCTATAGACTGCTGCGGTTTCCCTTGGCTGCAGCCTTACAATTCTTTCCTCCTTTCACTGTGTTCCAAAATAAAACCTCCCACCAGCAGAAAGCAATTATCACTGTTATTTTTAGATGCCACCTCCTATACACTTCCTGACATTTTCTACAACAAAGTGATGCCTCTGCTGTTTATGGAAGGAAGCACTCACACTAGGAACGAGTTGGACATGCAACCCGTGATCAGAGGCAAGACTGAAACTCATGCAGTGTCAAAAGCATTTTCTTCTGACCAGTTCAGCTGCCCTGTCCTGTCTGTTGTTTGTTGCAATCCCTCATTAAATGTACCTAAATCTCCTGAATCATTACACAAGGAGCTTAAGTACTCAAGTCTATGGTTTCTCCCGTATTGCAGCAGCTTCCTATCTACACTGTGTAGCAGTGCAGAGCACAGAGATCCTGAGGCTCCTTGCACACATGCAAGCACTACTTCTGACAAAAGCTAAGATCAAGGCTCACATTTCAGCAACATTCAGATGAACATGAATTGTTTCCAGACCTCATACAGCAACCACGGTGCACAGGTCTCTGTATCAGTGACATACTTCATGGCTCCATCCTTATTCATTGAAGTTGCATCTATACCACATCTGCCAAAATGAATGCTCACATGCATAGGCAGAACATCTCAACAGACAATAAAATGTTAAAAACTTTTAAATTTTCATTTAAAAATCACAAGCAGTGCAATGTGTTTAGATGGGCATACCACCAAACAGAAAAGAGATCAGTCAATTTTCTAAAGAAAAGTCAAGAAGTTTATGGCCAATATCAAATTCATTGTCCAAATTAACTGTGCTGCCTTTTCAGACTATAGTCTATGAAGCCATTTTTTACCTTCCATCATCAGTCAAATGACAGATAATACCAATGCTCTTTGAACAGAATCAGGTTAATCAAAAGGTTAAACAAAGGCACCAAAAGCCAGTAAAAGTGAATCATGACATCATGCCTACAGAGCGTAATATCCATCACTGTACATAAATCTCTCTCTCCCCTTCTCTTACATCAAATTGAGAATCTCAAATTATTTATTTGTAAAGGGAGAATTCAAATGTTAACTAACTTCCATGTTCCAAATACTAAGTATCAAGTATCTTCTATCTAAGAAAACAGAAGACTAAATTCTAAGTAATGTTTTCCCTGTAAGTTTTACTGTAATAGAAATTCACTTGTCTTGACATCGGTGTTAATTTGAGCAAGATATGAAACATTTTTAATTCCTCATCTTTAAATCTTATTCAGTACAGACCACTAGGATGCCCATAGCTGTTTAAAGGTTTACTGATCAGGGACAATTTGCTGAATCAGGTTGAAGTGAGGCAGTGACAGACAGTTTTACCTCCTGTGCTAAAAATAAAGAACCAAACCCCTCCTCTCTCAGCTTGAGCAAGCAGCTTTTATCCTCGGCTTTCTTCCCTTCTCAGCCAAGCTTCCTTCAGCTGTTTCAATCTCCTTTAGCCAGTCTAGCAGGCAGAGTAAATACGTCTGCTGTTATAGGTAACTAACCTGGACATCTATATTGTTCCAGCTGAAGCCACACCTGAGATGCATGCATGTACCATATGCATATTTTTCCTAGATGTTCCACTTCTAGAAATAGGAAGGGCTTTAATTAAGCACCAGCAAATGTCTTGACTCTGACATTCTCCTTTCCCTGTAATATTCATTCTTCACAATTTATATTCTTAAGTACTCTGCACCTGAAAATACAAACTGGAAGATGGCAAGAAGGGATACAAAAAACCCACAGTTTTTTAAAATGGCTGTAAAACACAGAAAAGATCACTTATTCCAAAAGTTGTGCCCATTTTCACACTCCAGCAGTTGATAAAGATTAGTAATTTCCTCCCTTCATTAATGTTGTCAAAGCTGCTAGCTCAGTTTCCAGGACTGGCCGGGGGGGGAGGGGGAAGACAGGGGAGGAGGAGGGAGGATTAAATGTGTTTTTTGTATTAAATTTAGACTTTTCAGCTAATGCAAAAAGAAATGGCCCTTTCAATGACCTTGCATTATAAAGAAAATTAAGGTTTCCAAGAGAAAGGGAGTGTCTCAGAGAAAACAGGTAGAAAAAACATGAGCAACCTTTGTGAATAGTATTAAACAAATGATGAAAAAACTTCTGTTTCATTGTTGTAAAGTTTAAATTCCACATGTGAAGCAGATGGCCTGAATTTCCAGCACAGACTTGATTTACCTATAGATACTAGTCATTCACCAGCAAAAGTGACATATCTAAGGATAAAATCAAAACTAATTAGGATACCCTAGCAAAAACTTATTTCTATCTTGCCGATCCAATTTATGATTTACACTAGTATCATCTCCTCCATGTCATGATTATTTCTGTCTGCCGTTTGTTGGTGTCCTTTTTAGGCGTGTGTTCGTAGAACTGTATTTTGCCCCAGGTCTGCTCCACCCATGCCTGCTGCCTGTGACCGCCTGATGAAGCTGCAGTTCAGCTGATTCCCTGTTACGGACCCAGGATCAACTTGGGTTTGGCCAGCAACTCACATACAGGTTTTATCCATATTTCACTGCTGTCTGGGGAAGAGACCCTGAATGAGTGAGGGGTCCCATAATTTTGCAAGATCTTTTCAATGCTGTTACGTAAAACATCTTGTTCTGCTACACAGAAAGGGCAGAAAACTGCATTTTATACCTGTAGGAAGAATATGAACTTACCCAAATTGCCAGATTTCTCCCACGTATACTTTTCCAATTTCCTATTAAAGTTTTCACGTGATACCAAATTCTCACTCAATTTCTAGTTAGGTTGCTTAGAAAAATCTGATCACCATTCTACAAATGTTTTGTAATTTACTATAATTTCAATACAAATTTTTCATAGGAATGGTCTGAAACAGATCTGAAATGATCTGACACCGACCTAATTACCGTATCTTTTCAGTACAGATTAGAAGATGTGTCTTTGAGTCTGTAACTAACTGAAGAATCAGACTCGACATTCTGCTTGCTAACCTCAGCTCAATATTCATAATTCATTAGGATAATACAATGCACTCATTTCTTTTTGAAATCTTCTACATAGACATACCTATATCTACATAGATATATCTATATCTATATCTGTAGAAGAGTGGCATGAAGAAATTACCTAAGTTACTGGCAATGAATGCCTTGTTACTGCAGTTGAATTCCTATCAATTGTCTTCCAAATTAAATACGGTTCTTAAAATATAGGAAGCACATGGTCTGGTTGTGATATTGGTGTGTCATTTTAAAAATTCCAAATAATTTTCAACCAGAAACTGTGTGAAGTTACTCTTTTATTCCATACTGTTTTAAAAAAAAATTACTTTGATTTACAGGCTCCTAGTAACAGGCGTAACAGACGAGTAGAATTAAATAAATTGACTGGTTTTACTTTAATGCTCTCTGTACTCACACTAAAAAACAGAAATGCCTTGAGAAAGCAGCAATTAAAATCTCTATATTAAACCCATGGAAATCAGTTAAAATTGCGAAGATACAACATGCTGACATTTCTTCAAAAGTTCATTGCATTTGTTCACTGACAAGCGCAAAACACTCATTCATTTATTCATTTTAGTTTTTTTCTTAAAACAGAAGTTCATGCTTCAACCACTTTAACTAATTTACATGAGGAATTCAAGTTTGCAAAAGCAAATCAAGGGAGTTTGTTTGCTTCAGAACACCTATATCAATAGTCCTGATGCTATCAACAAAGTTAGCCACCTCTGAAAAGAAAATTTCCCTTTCTTCAGGAAACCAGAGTGATAGTTTCACTCCACTGGTGTATTTGTCCTCAATAAATACAAAATAAAATTCACCGCCTCTGTTCCCTTTAGGTACCTCTCAATAGGAATTTTTCACTTCAGGCATTGTGGTCTTACATACCACTTACACTGACTTTCAGTCAGCCTTCCCTGAAGTTGGAAAGATCTGTTTGTCCTTTGTCCATATCTGCTAGAGCAGATGAACTGATTGTCATCATCAGCAAGTTAGCGGAGTAAAACAATAGCCTGAGATCCTACCCTGTCACAGAAAACTCTCCACAAACTCACTATTAAACAAAAGCCCATCACAATGTTAGCTTTCATGTGCTGACAGCCCATATTCCAACTTCTTGTCCACCAGCTAAGACAGTGGAAAACAACAGTCTTCCCCACTGGTTAAAATAGTGCAGGACTGCATGGTCTGTGCTGTGCAGGATCTCCAAGTCAGTTACCAGGACAGACAGAGTTATCTTATAACATGGGTTCTTTAAGTCTTGCAATCTATTTAATCTACGAAGCAGAAACACAGAATCATAGAATCATAGGTTGGAAAAGACCTCTAAGGTCATCAAGGCCAGCCATCTGCCCAACACCACCATACCTACTACACCATATCCAGAAGTTCCATATCTACATGTTTTTTAAACACCTCCAGGGATGGGGACTCCACCACTTCCATGTGCAGCCTGTTCCAATGCCTGATCACTCTTGCAGTAAAGAAATTTCTCCCAATACCCAATCTAAACCTCTCCTGACGCAACTTGAGGCCATTGCCTCTCGTCCTATCACTAGTTACTGGGGAGAAGAGACCGACACCCACCTCACTACAACCTCCTTTCAGGTAGTTATAGAGAGCAATAAGGTCCCCCCTCAGCCTCCTCTTCTCCAGACTAAACAGCCCCAGATCCCTCAGCCGCTCCTCATAAAATTTGCTCTCTAGACCCATCACCAGCCTCATTGCCCTTCTCTGGACACGCTCCAGCACCTCAATGTCCTTCTTGTCGTGAGGGGCCCAAATCTGAACACAGTACTCCAGGTGCGGCCTCACCAGTGCCGAGTATGGGGGCACGATCACCTCCCTACTCCTCCTGGTCACACTACAAGCCAGGATGCTGCTGGCCTTCTTGGCCATCTGGGCACACTGCTGGCTCGTGTTCAGATGGCTGTTGACCAGCACCCCAAGAACTTTTTCCACGTGGCATCTTTCCAGCCACTCCTCCCCAAGCCTGTAGCGTTGCATGGGGTTGTGGTGACTGAAGTGCAGGACCCAGCATTTGGCCTTGTTGAAACTTACACAGCTGGCCTTGGCCCATCGATCCAGCCTGTCCAGATCCCTCTGCAGAGCCTTCCTACCCTCAAGCACTTTGACACTCCCATCCATCTTGGTGTCATCTGCAAACTTACTGAGGGAGCACTCTATCCCCTCATCCAGATCATTGATAAAGATGTTAAACAAGTCCGGACCCAAAACTGAGCCCTGGGGAACACCACTTGTGACCAGCCACCAGCTGGATTTAACTTCATTCACCACCACTCTCTGGGCTCGGCCATTCAGCCACTTTTTTATCCAGTGAAGAGTACACCCATCCAAACCATGGGCAGCTAGTTTCTCCCATCTACTTTCTCCTTTCAGAAAAAAATATACTTATTTTAGAAGGATCACACTTGCAATCATACTTGAGATAGGTTTCAATTTGGTCAAAAGGAATCAGACCCTAACTTCAGTAGCAACCCTACTTTGTGAGTTTCACCCTCTTCTGCCGTTTCATCTGGGTGGAGAGTTGCTTATTGGCCTTCAGTCCAGTTCTGCAGACTCAAGTGCAGGAAAATCAGTTATTTAAAATCCGCCTCCCACAAACTATGTTTTCTCCTTGCCTGCAGTGCTTCATGTCCATAAGGCCATGCCCTGTTTTCACACAAGAAAGAACAGGTCATCTTTCCCATTGCCTCTGCATCACAAATAACAATAAGAGAAGCCTAAGAGGAGAAGGGCATTCACCACTACTGAGATTCACATCTGCAGGCTAAGGTTGGGATCTACAACTACCTAGATTGCACATTGAGAATGCCAAGCTTTTGGAAGAAATGCAGTACCTCTACGACTAGCTACAGTTATGAAATTCAGAGTCCATATCCTGGGCCCAATTTTGTTTTGGAGATGTTTTATATCCTACATACTTCCACACTCTTGAATCAGGAAACGAATAAGTCCATTTGTGGTGTTCATGCATTTCATTTCTGCTAACCTCCTTTTAATTATGCCCATCACCTATTTGCTGGCAATGACCAATCTGGAAGTGCAATCTAGATGGGTATAAACAGCAATCAGCTAACGTGGTATTGCATTACACGCTCTACATCTTCTGCCAGTGATATTTGCCAGCCAAGAAACCCTTCAATCATCAACTTTCTTGTTTCTGCGAAGTATCACATCTGCTAAAGCATCTGTTCATACTAGGGCTCTATCAGCTAAGCATGTGGAAGCTGAAAAGGTTCTCAAAGCAATTTATGTTGCTTTACATCTTCTCCTAGGCAATACGTCAGTTCACCTATCCAAAACCAAATTATCTATGGTGAAATGGTGAAGTTCTCGATCAGGGAAGTAGAGATTGAGCTCAATTACCACAGACTTTTAGATCTGCTTTCCCAGTCCCTTGTATACTATGAGGACACAGTAACTTTGTTACAACTTCACTAGACTCTGAATTGAACAGGATATTTGAATTCCTGGCTTCTAGCGATGTATTTGTCAGCTTTTGCACTCAAATACCTGGTGCTGTTACTCATTTCTGGGAGTCCCACAGAGGGGACAAAATCAGTGAGTTTGTCTGCCATTCAGAGCAGAATTTGCACCATTCACGGAACTTTGTCCATTTCGTGGGAAGGACACAGCTAAGAGCAGAACTGAGACATGTCAAATCTAGCTAAATCTTGTCTTTGCAACACAATCATCTTGCCTAGGTCACCTAAAAACCCAAGAACAGCCTAATGACTTCACTGGGCTTCAGATCAGCCACCTTACCTTTATTTCTCCAACACCAAAATATGGGTACATATTTCATACAATACAAGTTGCTGTGGAAATAAGTAAACTCGTAAGTACTTTCTTACCAATAGAGGGGTGAGGTAAGTAGCGATTTAAGTTACTAATTTATTACTGTGTTCAGCAACACAAATCATCTTAACACCACTCAGGGATTTTCATGATAAATATTTGGAAGTGTAACAATATTCTGTCAGTTCAGATACTCACAAAGGAACTGGAAGGTGCTGATTCTTTTTCCTTCCCTGTCACATATGCTCAACAGCCAAAGCAGGCTGTCCCATGCATGTAGGTGTGCTTCCCAGGGGCAACGGCTCCAGGGGCAGCACGCGCCCTATTCCAGCTCCACCGGGGAACTGAAACATGGCCAGCAGGCTTACCATGACTTCGAAAACCAGAAGTTTCCCTGAACCACACTGCTTAAGCATATATTTACATGTTGGAAACACATATTTACAAGTTGATCCAGATGCTGATCTGGATGCTGATCCTCTGCAAAACTCCTGCTTAACAAGCTACAGACAACAATGTCTACAACGCATCTGAAAACTCACAGATTTTTTTTTCAGACAGTGAAGCTATTGAGATGCCCAGGTACTCCAAAAACACGTAAAACTCCAGAATCAGCATATGCTCATAAAACATGCAAACTAGTTTTGCATTTTATGGCTTCAGATGGTGGCATATAAAACACTGAAATGCCTAGCTACAACTCATCATTTCTATCAGCTTCCAACTTTCCCATAACTAGTGAAAATGCATTGCAGAGGTTTAGTCAAAACCTCCTACTACATCTTCTGTAAATCTTTGTGTCTACGACACCAAAATATTTCTCAGGCTTTGCTGTCTGTGACAGATGCTCTTCAGATTTCAGTCGTAAGGATTCTTGATTTTTAAGGATCACAAAAGTTTGCTCAAAGTACATGATAAAGATAAGCCCATAAACAGAGACTTAATCAATGTGTTTTGGTTTTTTTCAAGTGTTTTTTTTTTCCTTAAACTGCCCAAGGTAGTCAACTCTTAAGATTGAAATTCTCACAATATTGCCTTAAAAAAGCCATGCATGCTAAGGCAAGCCTGACAGTTTCAAATAACTCAGCAACTGTCTCCTACTGTACCACTTACTGCAATGAGTATTTTAAATATCTTTTGAATTTTGTATCAGCAAGAGATGATTAGCACAAATGGCAGCACTTAGATTTTTTTTTTCTCAAACAGCACCTATAATCAGTTAGATAGATGTCGATACATTACCTAACTTAAAAGTGCAATCTGCTGATTACAGAATTAAATGCTATGGTTTACATTTAAACCATGTGCCTTCAACATCTAGTTTCTCTAAAATTACAAGGATTACAAATATTAACATAAGTTAAACTTTCACAGAGTCCTCTCCTCATTTTGTTTTGCTTAGGTACTGCAACAGTTTGAAATAATCTTAATAGGTGTTTGCCAATGATTTTTGTTAGACTATTCATCACTATAAAAGCTTTGTTTCTGGAAAAATAAAATATATTTTTAATAGATCACAGACAATTCTTTAATGCTTGCAAAATACCTTAGTGATTACTTATCTGGGTTTTTTTTTAGTTGCTTACAGAGGGTTTGCTTATAGACAGTAATTTTTCAATCATTCTATAAAACTTTATCCCCCATGGACACAAAATATCTGCTTACCAGAAAATTACAAAATAAAATCTATCATCTGCAGAGCACTAACATGATGGTTCAGCTACTAAGTTCCTTTCATACCAATGTGCACAAGATTTTAGGGACCCTTAAATCACAGATTACTGGCATAACGGACTACATCAACTTGTGTCAGTTCCTACTTAATTTGTTCTAATCAGCATTACCAACACAGGAAAAGCATCAGAGCTTCAAAATACCCAATATGTTCTACTTTGTAAATGGAACATTTTCATAAACGGCAATACTGCAATGTGATATGAACACACTTTATGCATCACTGTCCCCCTCCAAACTGAGTGTAAATGAATATATGAACAGCTATTGCTATAAAGATGTATATTAAGCAATTTTAAGATAGCATATGCTTGGGTTTTTTTACTTAAAGCAGTCACAGACACAAAAATTACCTGAAAATTACTCAAGGCCAGCCTTCTCCAGTTTACATAAAAGAATTTAGGTATCTTTTACTACATAAAAAAATTCCAACACTTCACTTCCTGGTTTAAACTTCATAATTAAGTTAAAAAATATGGAAATACTGAAATGGAATTGAATATGAAAATGGAACACGGAAATACTGAAACTAGTTTACAGAGGTGTAACTCAGTTGTGCATTGCCTTTGAGCAAATGATGAGCAGACCACACCCTAATCCACATTTTCTACAATATCTGGGAATGCTAACACAAGATGAGGTAGGTGACTGTGTTACATACATAATTACATTAAAATACACATTTGTTTGTCTTGAATGTGAATTACAGCAAAATTCAGACTAGTGCACCACTTTGATCTTAATATCATTAAAAGAAATAACAAAAGGTAGTTTGGGATGGTGGTTCTGGCAGCCTCAACTTAGAAACATCCTTTGCATGCTAAATTGTTCAAAATTTCAATTTTACCTTTACAAACTACATCAAAACTACAACATCTTGCAAAAGAGGGTTATGTTTAATCAACATGATTTTCACTAGGATGATTTTTGTTGTCAGCTGCTGATAAAGCTGTGCAGGTAAATAATGTACAACATCTATTGCTTAAATCTAGTACTTTGAGCACTTCAAATGTAAATCTTCAGTGCACTCTAGGAAAGACTATTCTTCAGCAATGCGTTGGATATGAAGCTTGAACCAGTGGACAGTGAAGGCCAACTGCATCTTGGGATGTATAAACAGAAGGATGGCAAATAAATCAAAGGACAAGATTTCTCCACCGCTACTTAGCTCCTATTAAACCACGTCTAGATACTATGTCCAGCCTGGGGCCTGCCACCATGAGGAAAACATCAATAAACCACAGTAAGCTCAGTAGAGGGCCACCAACCTGGTGGTAGCTGGAGCACTCACGCTGTGAGGAGAGGCTGGAATACCAGGGCTGGTTCAGCCTGGAGAAGGGGCAGTAGCCCAGTGCCCTGCCCAAAGTTTATCCCATGACCCTGCAAGAGGCAGCCAGACAGGTCTGCAGGTGAGAGGCAGAGGCACCTGGGCACGGCCAGCGGCTGCAGCACGGACAGGCGGCAGCACCCAGAGTTGCTTCACAGACTTCACAGGTTTTAAAAAGATGCGAGAGCCCAGAAGCGGATTCCCTGACAAGTCTACCAGGTGGCCAACATGAGACGCTTAGCGCAACATTTGCATAACGGTTAAAACCTACATTTCTGCTTTCACTGTTGTTAAAACACACAAAAAAATATTTAATTCTTATAACACTACGCATGTACAGCAAATTGCGCTTGCCACACTTGATCACACTATTTTACCTACTACTCTGCTCTCAGACACAGGTTTTAAAGAACTTCAGCCAAACAGAAGAGGAAAAACCTGTCTTTGGAGCACCTCAACTTTTAAGAGTACCCTGCAGCCTTCAGTTTATGACATGAATCATAGAAACTAATCATGGACACATAGAAACATTTAAACTTCAGCAACTAATCGCATGGGCTGATACTGAAAATAAAAAACCCATCTGTAAACCACTTCTCAGTGACCCACTGCAGCAGAGGCCGTTACAGACCAGGACTGCAGATAAATAATTCTAATCCATTATAATTTCACTTCTTTATACAACAGACAAAAAAGGAGCCATTCATTTTCATAAGCATTTACAATCTGAATGCCTTACCCAAATCTTTTTTTTTTTATTTATTTGGAATCTCCACTTTCATATGCAAATCTAACCATGTACTAGCTATTCTAAACTATCTCACCTGATCTTATTAAGTCTGCTATTTTTTCCCTTTGAAAAGCAGCTTAAAATTGGACACAGTGTTCCAAATGAATAATTTCTAACATATTACTCTCACATTTTTTAGTTTCAAATCTCCTTTTAACACATCTAAGAATCCTACTTGCATTGTCAACTCCTGTTGCTAGATGTAGTTAATGCTTAGATCAAGCTGTGATGTTATCACTGCAGGAAACACTGATCCTGTAGGTATTGCAATTATATCATCAGTATCATCACAGAGAATGATGCATGTATAGAAGTGGATGTCAATGCAGAAGAAAATGCCTTTGTTGAAAACATTTAATGCATTGGTTCCAGTTAATAACAGCCTAGTTTTGGTAATACAAATACTGGATTTTCATTATTGTTGCCAGAATGTGGCAGGTAAGTGGTGGCACAGGCTGCCTGAGGGCTGTGCGTCCTTGGGAGGTCTCAGGCTCTGACAGGATGAAACCCTGAGCAGCCTGGTCTGAACCTGCAGCTGACCCTGCTGTGAGCAGCTCCTTGCACCAGGCACCTCCCACGCTTCTTCCCCAGTGGAGCTGCCCTGTGTTTGTGATTCATATTTCAGTGCTGGCAAGAGGGAGAAGCTTCCTTGACATCTTTTCATGCCTTGAGCAGTAGGAGGAACAACCATGTCAATGACTTCCATTACAAATAATGAAATTCCAGTGTATACCATGATGCCCAGGCTGTTTTTATTTTACTCATTTAATAAAAACTTACCGCTATGTCACTGAAGTACCAACCCAGTTTATAAAATAGTATGCCACCTCTGAAAGCATGACGCCATCATTTTAAATTAAAAAAAAAAGAAATTCAGATGCATTTTATGATTACATGAACAGATTTGTCTCAGCTGAAGGTTTCTCCTGTGGTACTCAACTGAGGTTTATAAGTAACTGGAGTTTCCACTGTCTCATAAATCTCTGCACTCCACTCTATTTTGCAACACAACAATGTGCAAATGTCAAGAAAGACCTGTCTGTATGCCATTGCTCTCCTTAAATCAGGTCTATCTACATACACTTCAGCTTACACCTAGTATGTCACAACATGCTTCAAAAAAGAAAAGAAAAAAAAGTCGTACAATACTATTGACTTGGTCTTGACATAATTTATAGAAAGACTCTGTAGAGGTGTAGTAAAGGAAAAAAATATACAAATCTACAGTGGATTCTACAAAAAAGACTACCTATTTTCATCAAGCATTTTACCAAAAATATCTTCAGAAAGGCTGTTGTCTACATGAAAGTTGTGAAGTATTACAAAGAACAGAACACAGCAGTTAGAAAGGAAACATACAAGTCATTCGAATTATGATTACCCCTGGCACGATGTTAATTAATTATCACACAAACGTCAGTGTAACATGTTGCTTTTTTCATGTAAACATCTGCTTTCAAAGTGTACTTCTTTCTTCCTGTATTTGCAGAAAATCTTCCACTTTTAATACCAGCTCTCAGCCTTCTCAAACTCAGGTTTTATAAAGGTCACAACTCCCTATTATCAAATACAAATAGAACTCATACTACACTTTGCAGAGCAGAAAAATAAGGGAACTAGCACTGGTGTGCTGTTAATTCTCAAAACATTTGAGTTTCAGATACTTTCTTTTATATCCACTTTAAGCACAGACAGGTTGACAGTGACCTCCTGCCTTTCACCTAAACCTAAATCAATATTTTAAAAATTGTCATTCCTGTTAACTGGTTTTTTTTAAAGAAGTGTACAGCAAGTGGCAGAGCAAACAATTTATTTGCTCTTCTCAAACATTTGTATGAACCTGCATGACACATATTCCCTGACTGACCCAACTCTGAGAAGCCAAAGGTTTATAGTCGTGCAATGCATTTTAATGCATTTAGTATCTTTTTTCTATTATAGTTATTTTGTGTTAGTATTTTAACCTCACACCCTCTGTATACAGCCCATAAAGTGCATAAACACACTCTCTTTTTCCTGCTGCATTTTAGGTGCTTAGGTACTGCAAGTCAACTTTCTTTCTGACAAAACCAAGAAAACTAACAAGCTATGTAAATACAGTAACTTCAGAGAGAAGTTAGTGACTTTTGCATATGCGTGCACTTATAATTATGTGACATGATATAAAGCTTTTCCTGAATAAATTTTTTGTAGATAATTTTATACAAATATAAAATTTATCAATGACTAACACAGGCCAAGCATTTATCTAATTGTTTTGTTTGTATAACATCTCTGAGACAAAGTCTTGTGAATCTGTACTGATTGATTCATAAGTCAATACCATGACTACATATATGGAGTAATTACACAAATTGTGTATTCCATACACATTACATGGGCAATTCTGTTCACTGAGGCTTGGTTTATGATTATTTTTGTGTAATAAGTATAATCCATACTTTTCTGTATTTAGAGCAAATACAGAAAAGTAATTAATGATAGAATTTAGGAAGTCTGGTACTTGTAAATGAGAAATGTCTGCTCTCCAACCTACAGCTGTAAGTCTGTCTGCTGTGCTAGGCTGTGTAACTGCTGTGCCACCGTGTACGCCATCACTGCTGTCCCAGATACAGATGGATATATCTGCAAGTGGACAAGAATTTTCTTCCCCTGAAAGTCCACCTTTTAATATACATATTGAACACAAATCATTAAAGTGAGATAATCACTCTAAGATGTGAAAAAATACCTGATTCACTTCCTTAATAAATCGTGGGGGGGTTATATATTAATACTCATCTAAATTGACATTTGTCTTGACAAAGGTATCATTTAGAGGTAAGGTGAAATTGAATAGTATCTATTTCAAGAATTATTTTAGTAAATCACAATTCAAACAAAACACTGAGTAAAGCAGGTCATCTAAATCCTTACTATATTTTTCAGCCTAGCCTGACATGACCCACTTTCTGTCCCTAAATCAATCCCATGCTCAAGCTGTGGCACGAGTAATCCATTCAGATATCTGCCTCAGCATACCGAAAAGGTATACAGGGAACCACCTGAGGAAAGACAAGTTGTCAAACGCAAATTTAAACTAAGATAAGTAATGTAAGGGTTAAAGGAAATCCGTTTACAAACAAGAAGGTCATTCGCAAAACTAGTATGTAGTGAAGACAAAGCATAAGTGAGGAAGTTGCAAAATATTGTACCTGTTCATCTTTAACTTGTCATCTGCCACTGCTAAGTGGAATAATACTCACAATGTGGATCTTTATGATAGCAAACTAACTCTCAGGAAGATGAATCAACAGGAAGGAAATATGTTGTTGAAGAGAAGTCTAAAACGTTGGTAGAAGTAGGCGTGAAATGGCCCACATGGCACGTTTGTATTTCTTTTGCCACGAAGAGTGAGCCTGGAGCAAGTGTCACACAGCCATGCCTGAACTAGGGTGCATTTGCACCAAAGGCATCATTTTCTCAACTCCTACCTAACTCGGTGAGTTGACTGCTTTCAACCTCAGTAAACTGTGCTTTAGTGCAGTTCAGAGAATGCAAGAGACAGTTCTCTGGTACCAAAGACTGCAACATTTTGCTTAAATCAGCGGTGTCAAAGAGAACCATCCCACAGAGCTGCTACATCCCATTCGGAAAACACCCAGAAGGTTCAGAAGTAAGCCAACAAGACACGCCAAGTGGTGCAGCATCATGTAACTATACCTGCTTTGGCCTGGACTTGGTTTGACCTTGTTCCTGTGGCACCTGCATCAGAGTTAATGTGCCCTAAGAGACTCAGCTTTTCTGAGTCTCTAATGCCACATGAGCCAAACTGAAACAAAGGAGAGGTATAAATAAAATACATTGTCAGAAAAAAATTTCCACGTGGTTTGACACGGAGCAGACTCATTGCAAAAAATCCTGGTTTAGGCAGGAAGCACTACTCTCTCTCAGTATTTTCTTTCATCCATTGTTGGGTTTGAATATCCTCATGGGTGAAGGCTGTGGAAGCTGTGTCAAGAATCCAGCAATTTGCACATATTGGAACGTGCATCAAGTTTTCCAGTCACTTCCTCACGTCCCTTCCCTTTTACTTTATGCTAAAATAAGAAGATATAAAAAATACCTCAGAGAACAGGAGTCCGAGGTCTGAGGTATTCAACTGCAGCTTAAACTTAAATAATAAAGCCCACACAAAAAGGATTTAAAAAAAAGTTTCATATCAACAAAATGACACTCATCATGGAGCAATTTTATTTTGTCAGCTTTGAATATATTATATGTACTCTAATTTTAGATTTGCAACAGAGCGGGTCTTTTCACTTCAAGAGGCATTCACATCTTGCAAAGCAAATTAAGTTATGCTTGTTTGCCAAGCTTCCACTGTCTTGCCTTATAAAAAACAAATGGGACTGAATACTCACTAAAAGAGGCTTGATACTTCATCTTTTCACACAAATACTCCAACAAAATGTTTTTGTTTACAGATTTTTCTAAAGAACGTAACAATGCATACAAGACATAAAAAGTAGAAACAGTAATGAAATTAATTCACAAATATATCTGCTGAGTAAGAGGGGTGGTAAGCACTGGAATCTATCTGCAAAGTTGGATCTGTATTATGAGTGTCAAATAAACCCTGAACAGAAAGAATATAAAATATTTTGAAAATGGCATTTTGGTTTGCCCATTTATATTACCAAAAGACTACACTGAAGCCACACTATTTCCAGAAGAAATAGTATTTCACTTATTTACACATTGCATCGCCTATTAAAAAAAAAAATGAAGCACAATTATGAAGTCTATATCCATTTTAGAGCTAGGAGAGAAAAACACTGGCTGAAGAAGCACAGTAGACCATGAGGTAAGCAAGCTTCAGGAGTGAATATTACTTACGGTTACCTTCTAATAAGGATATGCAAGTCACAGAAAACCCCAAAGAAAGTCCTGTCACTTACTAAAATATCTTTTAATAACCTGCAGTTTGAACACTAACCTACTCTCTCCTGACTTAACATTCTGACATAGAAAAAAATGTAAGGAGAAATATTGCATTGCTTACAATGGTTGGTGTAGAATGAATGACTGTCACCACAGACAAGTGCCAGGGTTTCCCACAAAAAACTTTCCATGAAAGACTTTGCGAGATCCTCAAGAATGTGCAGTGCTGCAAAACAGCAAAGGATTTTCCTCTTTTCCCCCAGGACATTTCACTCTCCCCACTTAAGAATTCACTATAACCTTTCCCACCTGTATTTGCACTAACTATTCATTGTTTAGCACTGCTGCAGGTTTGCTATGTACCAAGGTAGCTTGCTGTTTCTAGATCCAGCTGAATTCTGAAAATGGCGGGAAACTAACCATAGTTTCAAATCTCATTAGTTCTGCTAAATGACAAGACGACTGCTTTACTTAGGCGAGTGCACAGACCGTTCTTGCACATACCCAGATAATGATGTACTAGCATATAGAAGATCCACTCCAGGAACAAGTTGTGGAAGGAAGATGTATCAACCTATCACACAGCCTGTTTCTATTCGAATTCACATGGATTATCATGGCTTTAAATTTGCATCAATATATATGGTGACAATTTACTAATCTGCAGAAGAATTTTTCTCCACCAGAATGTTAATTACCCAGTGCTGACGCTGTTACAGAAAATGATTTAATAAGCTCCCAGGTTTGACAACCTAGTGTCCTCCTTGCCAAATGATTAAAATCTACCAAATTTTACCTCATTTGTTTTATTTGCAAGAAAGAAAATTGAAATTGTGGGGTTTTTTAATGCAACATTCTTTTCGAATAAACTTTAAAAATAAGAGACAAAGAATAACAAAGGAAAATTTTTGTATTTAATTGGCATGTATAATAGTATTTTCCAAAGTAGAATTTTGCTCTCATACCATGAACCAAAATGTCTATTTCTCTACTGAATCACAGTGTAAAGGATGCCCTATAAAACTGACTTGCTACCAAAAAGGAAGCTTTGTTACTTTTGCAATGTATTTTGTCAGTGTATTTGATTTACACAGCAATGTTTTGGTAACAGGGTGGCTACACCAAAAGTTGCCCCCATGTCAGACACAGCTAGTTCCAGACAGCTCCAAGACAGACCTGCCACTGGCCAAAGCTGTCAGAGACATTGGTAGCACCTCTGTGATAACACATTTAAGAACGGGTAAAAAACATAGCACAACAGCAGCTGGGAGGGAAGTGTAAGAAAATGTGAGAGGAACAGCCCTGGAGCCACCAAGGTTGGCGAAGAAGAAGGGGGAGGAGGTGCTCCCTGTTTTGGAGAAAAGGTTCTGCTGCATTTCAAGGAGGACACCATGGGGAAGCAGGCTGTCCCTCTGCAGACCACAAAGGACCACTCGAGAGAAGGTGGATGTGCCCTGAAGGAAGCTGTGACCCCATGGAGAGCCCATGCAGGACCAGGTTTTCCGGCAGGACCTGTGACACCATCGGGGATCCATGCTGGAGCGGTCTGTTCCTGAAAGACTGCACCCCGTGGAAGGGACCGACACTGGAGCAGTTCTTGAAGAACTGCATCCCATGGGAAGGACCCAGCATTGGAAAAGTTTGTGAAGGACTGTATCACGTGGGAGGGACACCACATTAGAGCTGCAAAAGAGCATGAAGAGGAAGAAGCAGCAGAGACAAAGTGTTGTCAACTGACCACAAAACTTAATCCCTCTCCTCCTGCACTGCTCACAGGCGGGAGGTAGAAGAGTCAGATGTGCAGTTCAGCCTGGGAAGAAGGGGTGGCTGAAAGGTGGTTTTAGTTTTGATTTTATTACTCGCTGTCATACTGTTTTATTAATTGGAAATAAATTAAATTAATTTTCCCCAAGTCAAGCCTGTTTTGCCCATGATGGTAATCACTGAGCAATGGCCCTCTCCCTGTCTTGATCTATGAACTTTTTATTGTATCTTCTTCCCCTGTCCTGCTGAAAAGGGGGGGTGATAGAGCAGCTTGGTGACCACTCAATAGCCAGCGAAGGTCAAGTCACCACAGTCAGGGATTAGAAATGCCTTTTCCGTTCAGGAAGCCCCTCTGTTGAGATGCTTCCTGTTTCACCTTCAACATGCAGCCACTAGGCAAGTGGGAAATCAATCCCTACATTAAGCTGTTCCCATCACCCAGGCCCACAGACAGCCTTTGGGAACAATGGAGCCCCTCAGTTCTTCCTTCTAGCATGAACTCTACAAAAAGAAGGATTTGCTCACAAACTATACAGACTTCAGAACACTTCTGAACTCGAAATATCTGTGAATTTTAGATTGTATTGACCCATATTTGAACAGATTAGGTATTCAGTGCACAGGTGAAACCCTGCAAATTAAAAGTTCAAGATAAATTACTGTTCTTACTTTTCGTGGTCAAAGAAGAGAATAGGGAAGAGAGGGAGCTAAAGGTTACTTTATTTACATTCCTAGTTTTATGTGTTTTGAAGTCTAATTAAGATAAAGATCATTCTCTGAAGTAAAATGACCAAGTTTGTTTTGTTAAATTTTTTTTTTTTAAAGAACAAACAGGTTTTGCTAAAATATGATGAGAATTACAATGATGTAAAGGCAATTTACTGAAAGCCATCTCAAATTTCCCAAATCTTAAAAAAATACCACACAACAAAACACTCTCCAGGCATTCAAGCATTAAAATACATTTTCTTTCTGAATACCTTTGGTCAAATGGGCTGGGAAACTAGCCTTAAAATGCTTATTAACCTAAGAACAAATAATTTCTCTTCCAAAATGACAATTAACATTTCTATCTGAGAAATCATCATATAGTTTTGAGAAATTGTGAGCATCTGGAAGATGCTTCCTTTTTACGTAATAGGGAACTGAAGGTATTCAGCATCCCTGACATAAGGTCCAAGTAAGAAAATAAAGAAATAAAAACAATGTTCAGAAAATAAATCCTTTTTAACTATTGCTGCTATCTTTTTCCTCTCTAGCCTTCTAAATCAAGCACTGAACATATGCAATACTCTGCAAAGAGATTAAATAGTAAAGCACACATGGACAGCACAGACAGATGTCCTTCAGTCTCTAGCTGCTAACCTGCCTCTAGTCATATTTCTGAAAGAGAAATATATGTCTAAGCACATTTTCCTTCACCACCATCCTGCTCACACATATAACGTATGTATTATAAAATCAGTGACATCATCTGGAACCATTATCATTTTTCATTCTACTTAATTTCCTAAAAGACCCCCACCAAAAAAAAAAAACAAACAGAACCTACTCCTTGGTTTATAATTCTTCAATTTAACTGAGCAGCAAGTGGCTGCCGGCACTTCCAAGCAAACCTGGAGCTTTATGAAAAGCAGCAGGCTTGGGTGAACTGTCTCAAAGTGCTATAGCTCGCCCAGGGAGCAAATTGAAGACTAAGCAGAACCTGCATAAGTTCATGTTTTATAATGTTTGCGGTAGTTCTTCAAAAACCACTTACACCGTGAAGATGCAAAACTGTAACATTTACAGTTGTGTTGAGAAAAGTGCAGGCAATGCAGACACTGGAACCCACTGGGACATATGTTGTGGAAGGTCTGTCTGCTCTTTTCCTTGATTTGCAAAGCAGAAATTCCACTTCGGAAGCCCCTCATACAAGTCCCCACAGACTGAGCATGTCATCTCTGTCGCTGCACCCTTTCCAAATGAACAAATTCCACTAGGGCTGTTGAAGGGCACTGCCAAGCCAGACAGGTAAGAGGCAGAGGACAGCCGCAGGAACACCAGACTGACCCAACATCATCTTCTCCAATAGCAGACAGGCAGTTTCCTAAGGATGGGACAACTTAATACCTAGAAAAGCTCAATACTGTTTTTATGAACATCAGGTCACGCTGTTCATCAGTTAAGTTTAGACAACACACATGGGATGCGAAAGGAATATGCTGTACAGCTGCTTACCTCAGCAAGTCCCACAAAGAGAACAGGAAAACATAGCCAGGACTCATATTCAATCCCCTCTGGAAGACAGCAGCTTTATCTTTCGGGATGACACAAAGTATTCCAAAATTATTCCTTTTTTTCCTCCTTTCAAACAGTCTGTTTCTTCAGGCCTAATTAATCACCTTGTATATTGCAAGTTTGGAAATCTTGTTCCTGGAGTGCTAAGCACATTTGCATAACGATCTCTGCCTCAAGACAGATGCTTTTAACTATCGCAATAATTTAGCTTTTTTTGAATAATAGAAAAGTAGAGTGTTTTTCAGACTTTCATTTTTTAATGTATTTAAATGAAATTTAGCACAGAAAAAAAATAATGATATTTCAACAGGAAAAGGGAACTCGGCAATCACCAGTAGGTTCCCAGATTCTTATTACAGGAACTTGTAACTGATAGGACTCACCCATCTCAACATACCAGAGTTGGATTTACCAATTCCATAAAGAAAAAATTAATGTTATTCAGCACTGTCAGTCATGTTAAAAAAAAAAAAAAATCGCATTCAAGAAATTGGTTAAGCACTCCCAAGAGATCTTGTATTTCCCGAATTGCCCAATTGATATGCTGATGTGAAATTAAACAAGGATGGAAATGAGGAAGTGATAAGCCTAAAGTGGTAGTTGAAATGAGTAAGATAGGTAGCTTCTCTGAGTATTTATCTACATTATCTGAAAATAAACTATATACTTGTAGATGGTGCCTAGAGTGAGCTTTCAAACACTACTTATTACAATATTAAAATTGTCAAACCACTCCAGCAAGCTGTAAAGTATTTCCTGAACAAATGTTTCTTTCCACTTGCAAGGAAGATGGGAGGAAGGGTAAATGAGGAACCAACTGAGGAACGAACTGATGCCACCCATGTGATAGCTCTAGACAAGGAAAGGGAGGCTTACCTCTGTAAAAACACTTCGACCAGTGAAGCCACTAAAGTTGCTTTCAAAGCTGCCTTTGCATTTTAGTCATGTTCTTCCATTTCCCCTTTCTTTTTCTATCCCTGCCTCAAGTTAGATGAAACCTCTGGGGAAAAAAAGCGCCGTATTCCACACACACATTCTGCACAGAGCCAAAACACAATCTGAAAAAGAACAACCACACTTCAAAATACTTGAAAAACAAATATTTCTAGAGGACACATTTTTATAGGTTTATGTTTTTTAATAGGGTTCTTAAAGGTATTTTTCTTCAGGAGTCACTGGCTTGACATGTTGCTGATGCTTATTTCACAGAATCAAATTAAGCCGGCTACAAACACGCTGAGAAGTCATAGAGAGCTCAGAAAGGAACACATTCATAAGGATGGAGACTAACTGCCTGAACTTTCCGAGCTGCCAACTACCAAACAAGCAGTAACACAGTCAAAATAAAACATACCATCCAGCTGCAAAAAAACCCAAAACTCTACTATAATACTGGAAATACAAAAAAATCAGTGGAATTTTTTAGCATGCTCCGATACATCCGCTCATCTCCAGGTTTCTAATAAGCAATGAAAAAATTCACCCATACGACATCAGTATGTAATTTATTTCATCTTCGCAAAAGTTATTGACTATAACACCTTATGCCTAAATTTCAGTTAGGTACATTTTCCATGTCATTTACAGAAGATTGGCTAAACATTAGCCCAAATGTATCCTGTTTTATTTATACAGTTCAATAAGACTTCTACAGCTGACATTCAGCACTTGTGGTATCTAAGTCAAAGGACCCGTCTGTAATATCAGTCTGAGATTTACCCTTAATAACTCTTAATCTACTTAAAACTTCAGGGCAACTGTTAGCCAATAACACACTAGAACTCCTTAAAAAATGGTACGCAGCTGGCAGCTTTCACTAACAAAAGATATGCTTACAGAACAAGAATCACACCCATTGAAAGAGGTGACTCGTAATTTTTCCTGATGACTCACATGCCTTTTAGGATATTAAGTCACTTTGAATTATTTGAGAAAGTATTGTAAAATAATATTAAGCACATTTGTTTTAATACTCCTAACTAGTAAATAACACATCTAAATTACAGCACAGTAAGGAAATTGAACTGAAAAATATTTCTAATATAGGCTCTTTTGGTAAGCTATGTCTTAAGTTTCCTGCTGCTCTTCCTCTGTAATTGAATGGCAACTAAGAAATATCATATGATTAGACACTTTACAGTCAAAGATATAATTAGAAAATGCTGGTGAGTGATATGTAATAATTTTTTTTTTAATTCATGCTAGTAAATTTCAAGCACATGAATTTTTAAAAATACGCAAAGACAAACAAAATTTCATTTGAAATATTCACTTCTCTCAGGATCCAATGACAACAAATGTTAATGCAATGACAGAATGACAGAATGGTTGAGGCTAGAAGGGACCTCTGGAGGTCATCTGGACCAAAATCCCTGCTCATTTGTCCCATTGCCTCTTGGAAGGAAGGGGGAATTTTATAGATTCACACCATACGATCTGCAAAATTAGGTCATATGCCAGACATATAATAGTGTTGGTTACTGAATTCACTCTACATCTCTTTAGGTCTTTTTTCCAGCAGTTTGCTTTTTTCATGCTGATAGACTTGGAGACTCATTGTGTCTCTCCTCATACTTTCTCTCGATCCTGATCTGAAACTAGCTTGCTAAAATAATACAGCACTTACTTTGAGGTCATGCTGTTACATTACCAGTTTACAGCTATAGGTCCCTTGTACTAGAATTCTTAGTTCCTGCTTTTGATTGTGACATTAAAAGTAGAAAGTCAGCAAAAATTATACTGAATACTAAGCACTAGGGCACAGGCTATGTTTTGAAACATGAAAACAGATGTTACAGGTTGTGACTGCATTAAAGTTGCTGTCCTTATACACTCTGAGGCCTTGAAATAACTTCAAAAATGCTCTGAATTTGTTTCAAGTATAATTAGCATTCAGATAAACTCACTTTTACCAAGTTACAGAATTCAACTCATTATAGACACCAGTTAACAATCCTTTCATCACTGTCTTCTCATCTTGCCTTACAAGAGCTTAGCAGTGCAACCTCAGTAAACTAATCATGCTCCTCAGTGTATTTATATGCTTAAATATGTATAAAATGATCAAATACTTCTATTTGAGAGAGAACATATTCTGATTTGTGCTTTATATTTGAATTCTACAAAGTTTATTAGTTGGAGAAGAACAGCCACAGAACAGAAACTCAGAAAATGAATTATAAAAAAAAACCAACCTGAATGCTAATAACACAATCTTGAAAGTCTAGGCTACTGCAAATGAATGCTTCCAACCGTCAAATCACTGCAACTGACCACTAAGACTAGAACAGCATTTAAAATCTACCACCTTCACAGTTATTTTGCTAATTATTAGCCCTCTTCTCCTATTAAGAGATTAAAGTCCTCCCAAAAAGGAGCCAAAGCGACAGCCTCTATTTTTTTTTTTTCCTTTGCCTGATCACCAGAAAACAACCTCCAAATCTAGGATCTTCTTTAAAAGTTTACTACTTGCCAAGCTTCTATTAGCCAACTTTTTTCCTTTAAGTGGAAAGGGAGTAACAGGAGTAGAGAGAAGCCACTCTTAAAAGCATGCATTTTTCTTGCTCTGCCCGTAACACTGGCTTTCTTGGAATTAGCTTCCAGGAACTTACTTTTGTTTTCTCAGCTTTTTTCTGATGACAAGTCATGTTGTGATAAGTCATATCAGGCTGCATCAGTCATGCAGCAAATACACCGAAATGCTGAAAAACACTTTTCCCCTTGAAGCCATACTTACAGCACTAAAGCACATAAAAGAAGTTTCATAGGAAAAAAACATGCCTGCATAGTCGAGAAAAAAAAAACAGTACAGCATTAATGGCCAATTTAATCTCTACATTAATTCTGGTTATTCACTGGAGCTGAGCATAATTCATTTCTGATGCTTGTCCAAGAAGGAAATTTCAGTCTGGTTTTTTTGGTTTGGTTTGGCTTGTTTTTTTTAAAGTCTTCAGATAAAGAGGAAATGCCTCAAAATCAATCTGCAAAAGGCAAAAGCAATAGATTTGAGCAACAGCTCTGTACATACACAGAAGTGAACCCAGAAGACATACAGTTCTGTACATTGCATATTTTAAAACATCTCTCCGGCTAGCTGACTATAAGTAATACCCCACTGCAGCCACAAAGTAGAGCATTCGGAGCTTCGCTAGTAAAGGTCTCCTCAAAAAAAAATCAAGAGTGCAATTAACATACAAGATATTTTTAAATTTAGAGAACTACAATCGAACAATAACAGCCTTCATACAGGCAAGACAACAACGATATGTTAGAAGAGTTTTATAAAATTAGGGTCAGTAAAACACAGTGTTCCTGAAACAAATATTCCATATCACCTTATACACATCTGGGAAGGAAGTAAGCAGGAGAATTAAGAGGGCTTGCACCTCCAGAATCCTTAGATGATGCAATACGCATTCCCATGACACATTACACGATCACAGCTGCAAGTTCTCTTGACCCATCTGATCAGGTCCACTATGACAACTTCGTCCACTACGACAACTTCATCCACTGCTCCGAAACTTTTAAAACAATCCTGACAGAAGCTGTTCAGTTCCTCTTCCTCCAGAAAAAAAGTCTTCACAGCCTGTTGGAATTGTTTATTGGCAATGCAGGGCGGCTTCTGAGATCAGTGGCCATAAAAACTGGAGTGTCACACTACACTAGAAGGAGAACTGATAAGATCAGTTCAGCAATGTGCTAGCTACCCTAACATATGGGATGTCTTTACCTCTGAATAAGCAGGTGAAAAAATCCACCAAACAAACCAAAAAATCAGGCCCCCAAAATTCACAACAACAGCTTAAAAAATAGTTATTTCCAACAGCATACCTCAATGTATTTACTCCCAGCTCTTTATAACCTTTAGGTCTTTGCAGCAAATGCACTTCTGCAATGACAACAGCTAGAAATCTTGAAATCCTCAGCATTCACCCACCATAAAAGGGGTGCCAGGGGTGCCAGCATTTGACACTGGGTTTAGGGTTTGGAGATTTTAAGAAAAACAGACAAACAGGAATCGCAAAGCATGGTATTGCTGTGGGAGCTTGTAAACTGGGGTAATCTGACAGTGCAGCAATGCTGAAAAGGCATGTTTGGGGATGGCATCGCTTTGCATAAACAGAGCAGAGCTGGCTTTAAGAGAGGAGAAACTACTAACAACAAGTTTCTGTAGTTTACAGTCTTGTGGTGGGTAAATTGTAGGGAAAATAGAAAGAGGTGGTGATGTCACCTGTCCACCAGGATTTCTGGCTTCACCACAGAAGGCTGTACCTAATTGGGAGTAGGTGAGCCATCAATACCACTTCTAGCATCCAGTTCTCGCTGTGTTGCAACCACTTGTTCTCAAAGACAGGTTCTGCTGCCACTGACAAATATAGGCTTCCACTCCTCAAGACAGAGTGATTACTGATGGAGAAACGGCAGCTGTGTAAGAAGGTAGTTATTCTGAGATCCGTAACATCCATGTATTGTGCTGGGCACTCTTACTCATACATCCTGCTGAACAGTTTTCATAATCAATACAGGCCAAAAAAATATTTTTATGTTCTGATGGTAGAAGTCTTGTGAAAAACATCAGCGACTGCTGAGGAAGAGGGTGGCCACCAGCAACTACAGATTATTGCAATATCCTTCTCCCAGGCCTTGAGAAAGATAAACTTGCCACATCCAGAACTATCCAGAATGTTGTTGCAATGATGACTAACCTAACAAGTCTTTTTGAAAGAGGTTCCTCTGTACTGGAACACCTTTTCAAGCATTACCTGTTTTGCATTCCCTTCTCCATCTTCTACTGTATGCTATCACTTAGCCTTGCAGCAGGAACAGCAATAGCAGAGTATCCATGATTAAACCACGGTGTTAAATTTTCAAGGGAGAATTTGTAAGTTTTCTCCAATGATATCCCCCAGAGGTAGGGTGGATATTTCTGCAGAAAACCATTATCTTCCTTCTATCGCCTCCTACAAAATATGTGAAAAGCCACAGCTGAACTACTCATATTGATTAATACTGTTTTGCTGTGCTTTCATTTAATACGTACCCATTGATTTTTGTCTCATCCTTACACTGCAGACCACTGGGGATATTCTTCTAGAGTATCTGGCAAAATATGGCCCTGATAAATAACCAAATATTAGAAACTATTTTGAATCACAAAGTACTTGTGGAAGCAACCTGTGTATTTCTTTCCTTTTGCCACACAATTACTGACTGAGTCTATTCCATTTTCGAGCCTGAGGTATTTTGTTCTAAGTAGCAATGTAAATACTTGCACAAAATCCAGAAACGTGGTGGCAGGCTGTGGTTGTCCCTGAAGCAAAATTAGACAGCTGTGTACAGACTCTCTCAGCTGCTGTTTTCAGTTTTGTTTTTTTGTCCTGAACTACAATATTTCATGTATAGAACTTGAAAAGGCCAAGTTCATTTAACTTTATTCTCCTCATCCCACCCAGTTCCTGCAACACTTCAATACTTCAGATCTGCACTTCCCCCAAGGACATGCTGTAGCATCCACCTGCTCACAAGATAAACACACTCAAAGAACAGAAAAACAGCGTATTTGTTCAACATAAAATATTTTGTGTATATTTCTCAAGTGAAGGGTCTCAAGAAGTCACATGTAAAGGTTTATAGTTGCCGTTTCTTGTCTAGTTCTGAAACTTCTGCATTGTACTTCTTTGACTTTGCCTTAGCTGTAGGTTCTCCCCACCTCTGCTGCCCTAGATACTTGTCCCTTACAATGCTGATGTTAGGAGTCTTTAAAGTCAGTCCTTTATCAGTTAAATTCACTTTGGGTCACAAAAATAATTTAAAAATCCCATTCTTGGAAACAAGTGTGACATGACTGATTTAATATTGCTTATCTTTATTGTAAGCTGTCAGTTCTTTTCTCATAAAGACTTTGAATATGATATTATTCAGGATGTTCACTTTAATAGCTTGTTACTATCAGACCTGTTAAAATAGTAGTTTTGTACTAATAACCACAATCTTCCATCTCTGGAGACTGGATTACATTTCAGCAAAGTCAGAATAAGCTTCATGCTCTAACGAGGTCTCTTAGCTCCCAGGGTAAACGCCTTGACAATGCATTGACAATTCAGTGCTCTTACTGAGTGTCATAACTGCAAATTGCTTCTGCAAGGAAACTGGAAATGTCCCACTGAAGCTGCAACAAAGCATTCACGCAAACCTATCCCTTAAACTATGGCAATCTAAAACCAAATATCTTCTTGGACTTGAAACTGGCATAACACTTAAGATGTCTAATGCACTGTGAATTTAAAAAAAAATAGTTAAAGCATTATTAACATTTTCATCAACAAACCATTTATCATTACATCAAATTTCAAGAAAGAAACTATTTATAGAAAAATGATCAAGTTTGCTATAACACTAATACAGTTGAAGGGGGCAAGGATAAAAATCTTCAATCACACAAAAAATACACCCACGAGCTATTAGCCTAGCAGGCTGATCACACTTGCACTATTCAACTACTCATCTAACAGGCTTTCCATTAGAAACCAAAAGCACAGGAAAGATCCTACAGCCTCTGTATTGCTTTCAGTTAGGTCCAAAATGCTATATACTATATTATAACACTATAATAATGCAAACAAATAAGCATCTCATTGATACAGCATGATTCCAGGCGCTTTTTGCACACACAGAGGGAATCCTTACACAAAAAAATACAGCTTTACTGATTCCAAAGTCATCAGTGAAACTTAAAGTCTAAAACAGAGTTACACGTTTCCTGAGCTATGACAAGGACTTTGCACCACATTTTGCCTTCAGGATTTGGGTTTCCTATTAAAAAAACGTTACCTATTGATCCATGGTGCACTCCATTTCTGTTGCACACTCCATTTACTTTCTGGAACAAGACTTCTGTGTTGGGGGCAGGTGCCCAGGTGCTGGCAGGGGGGCTGCAGGGTGGTTTCTGTGAGAAGAGGCCAGGGCTGCCCTGTGCCAGACACAGCTGTTCCAGCCAGCTCCAATGGTCTCACCACAGGGCACAGCTGAGCCCAGCAGCCAAGACGGTGGCATCTCTACAATAACATATTCAAGAAAAGGTAAAAAACGCTGTGCAACAGCAGCTGGGAAAGAGAAATGTGAAATAAACAGCCTTGCAGACACCAAGGTCAGTGAAGAAGGCAGGGGAGGAGCAGAGATTCCTCTGCAGCCCCTGGAGTACACCATGGTGATGCAGGTTGTCCCCCTATAGCCCACGGAGCACCACACCAGAGAAGATATCCACCCTGCAGCCTGTGAAGGACCCCAAGCTGCAGCAGGTGGATGTGACCTGAAGTAAGCTGCAGCCCATGGAGATCCCACGCCAGAGCAGGCTCCTTGCAGGAGCTGCTGCCTGTGGAAAGAATCCCATGCAGGAACAGGTTTTCTGGCAGGACTTGTGACCCATGGGGGACCCATGATGAAACTATCTGTGAAGGACTGAATCCAATGGTGAGGACCCAAGCTGGAGTAGTTATTGAAGAACTGCAACCCATAGGAGGGACCCTACTCTGGAGAAGGGAAGAATGTGATGAGAAAGGAGCAGCAAAGACAAAGCATTAGGAATTGACTGCAGCCCCCATTGTCCATCCCCCTGCACCACTTGGGAGGAGGAGGTAGAACATTCAGCAGTGAAGCTGAGCTTGGGAAGAAGGGAGAGGTGAGGGGAAGATGTTCTAGGCTTTGCATTTGTTTCTCACTGTCCTACTCTATTTCCAACTGAAAATAAGTTAAGTTCATTTCCTCAAGTCAAGTCTGTTTTGCCCATGATGGTAATTGCTTAGTGATCTTCCTGTCCTCATCTTGACCCACAAGCTTTTTCATCTTATTTCCTCCCCTGTCCTGGTGAGGAGGGGAGTGACAGAGCAACTGGGTGGTGGTCTGGCAGCCACTCAAGGTCAACCCACCACAGCTTATTTTCTTTTGCTGCCAAGTAAGTTTGCTGTCATCACAACAATTATATCTGAAAGAAACCCCATAGAAAAACATTTTAATACCATTCTCAGCATTTTAAGGTTTATTAAATAAATTATTATGTTTTCAGAGGGAAAATATTTTATAAAGCATCAACTCAGGTAATTTTAGTATTTCTTTAAAACTGAAATGGAAGGGTGGGTGTCAAGAGGATGGGGCCAAGCTCTTTTCAGTAGTGCCCAGTGACAGGACAAGGGGCAATGGGCACAAACTGAAGCATAGGAAGTTCCGTCTGAACATGAGGAAGAACTTCTTCCCTCTG
>Ga0065711_1028395_pt1 | contig 41502 bp, 28 predicted proteins | sample Hoacrofraction12_FD_59098 | JGI IMG/M metagenome (GOLD analysis project Ga0065711, IMG submission 59098) | Hoatzin crop microbial communities from Cojedes, Venezuela - Epithelial fraction 12 v2 (version 2) | ecosystem: Host-associated > Birds > Digestive system > Esophagus > Crop | place...
CTTTCCTTCTTTCTGCCGATGCTGGGGCTCAAGTGGGCATGGCAAGTCTTGCTGCATGCCGTCAGTCCACCTCGGGCTCCTCTCATGGGTACCCTGCCCTGCGCTTGCTCCCCGTCGGCTTTCCCTGACGAATGCTCTTGGAGCAGATGAGAGAGAGATGATGCACCACCGCTAGCAGGCGAAAGCAAGGATGTTTTAATGACTTTGTTGTTGAGGTGCAGAAATCGTGTTAAATTTCCAAGACTCAGCACTCTGAGCCTTTGAAATAACCTGCCAGAGAAGAAACGCAAGCTGCTGCCATCAGAGGTGTTAACAGGGGGTCGTTAGCTCCTCAGCGTGAGCCTAATGTAGGGCAGGGCGCAGCTTGGTGCCGGGGCTGGACCGCAGGCGCGGAGGCAGCTATTCTGGCTCTCGGGAATCCCTGAGCATCCGCCGCTGATGACGGAAAGCAGCAAATATCAGGGACTTCTGACTGCTGGGTGTTTCTGCCTTTTTGACTTCCCACCAGCGAGCTGACCCATAGGACGACCGATGAAGCGCCCACACAGGGTTCGTGGGTAAGGGCAGAGGTTGTTGAGTCTCGCGTGGCTGGGCTGCACCTTCCGCTGCGATTGAACAGCTCGTGCGTGCTGGGTAGGCAGAAAGAGCATCTGCATCCCGGCAAAAGGACAGGGAGGGGTATCCTTGCTGTGCTGCTTTAGACATTTCCCTGCTTTAAAACTGTTCTAGCTGGGCAAACTGATACGGCAGAGCCGTGCGGTTATCCTCGGGCAAAGGGAAGGATCTGCTGGTGTCTCTGTCCAGCTGTGACACAGAAACCTTCACCGGGCACTTCTCTCTGCTGTAAGCGCCAGTCATGACAGCAATTCCGTTTAATGGTTGCATACACACGTGGGCCGAGTCCTTTGTCCACTCCAAAGCCTTGAGTTTTCCAGACTTGGTGCTTTCCAGGTTACAGTCCTAAAGCTCACTATTCAGTTATAATTCCCAGTTGACCACTGCTTTTGAGACCTGTCAGCTAGCCAGCTTCTAATCCATTAAATGTGTGTATTACAGATAATGTATAGTGGTGTTTTTTTAATATTAAAATGCTGTTTGGTACTAAATCAAATGCTGTACAAAATGTTAAGTGCCTTACAGATAAGTTGCCTTTGTCAGCCAGACTTCGAACCTCCTCGAAGAAAGAAATCAGGTTTGCTTGACGAGCTGTTTCCCACTAAACCAGGTTGGCGGGCATTACTTGTAGTCACATCCTTTAATTCCTTATTAATTGAATCTCGTATCAGTTTTTCCACTCCTTTGCCCAGGACTGATGTTAGACCAGTCAGCCCAGTGTGAAAGAATGAGAGGTTCATTCTGCTTGACCTTTTTGGATATTGATTAAGAGCGAAATTGTACAGAACATAGGTATTACATGTGATTAAAAGTTAGTAGCCCTTCCCATGTTACAAGTGGCAAACATGACAGTCTATTTATTCTCATTACGTATTGCTATATATTGCATACAGATATTCGGTGTATGTAATAATTAATGCCAGCCAAAAATTAGTGTTTCTGGTGACTATAAAAAGCAAAGAGCCATGATGTTAAGAACAGCAGAATCTCTTCACATTCCTGCAGAATTGCATTGTTCCCTCTGCATCTGAGATAAAAGTCTGCAAAACTGGGTAGGCAGCAAAACCAGGGCATGGGGCGCATGGCCAGAGCCAGCGATTAGGGGTGCTGGGTCCTTGGGTGGCACAGGAGGAGTGCAACAGCGAGAGAGCACTTGGGTCGTACCTAGCGGGAGATGTGTTGAGGGGAGTACATCAGGTACATCGAGGCAGGTAACACTGTTATGGTTTCATCAGGGAAACAAGAAGACCAGTAACTAGATTAAATTTTCAGCTTCATCCAGTAGTGTGTTAGAATAAGATAGCAGAGAAGCCTGCAAGTTTGATTAATCCTAGGGAAAAATGTGGTGCCTTTTTTTTATTTAAACATGCTTGCTTCAAGCTTAAGAGTGTTCTTATTTGGGAGTATGTTTCCAGTTATTTGCAATGTGCTAATTACCCAGTGGCAGAACCTAAGTGGGTGTAAATTGTCGTATCTCTGCTGACTTCAGTGGAACTGTGGCAATTTGCACTTCAGGAGGATCTGTCACCTAGATTCTTGCCAAATTTGAAATCCCTTCGCTCTAACTCGGCTGGGGAGCCTCAGGCTCGTGGGAAAACAGAAGAAAGCAAGCTTTTTGCAGGGCTTAAAATTCTGAGCGTCTCATTGATTTGTTAGCGTTGGTGTTTGTTGTTCAGTCCGCCACAGTAACATGTAATGGATACTTGAGCCATCTCGACTGATGAGAAAGGAATCCTCCTTCAGATCGCGCCGTTGCCATGGAAACCGCTGCACGGTACCGAAGCTGGAGGGGGGCATCGCTGATAATTCGATAGGGAGGAGGCAGCAGCACGCGCAGACTTCAAAAGCCTTTGTGAAGTCAAAAGCGTGTTAAAGGCTTGTGCCTTTTGTTGCCTCTTTTGACGTGTCCGTGCACCTGGCCAGGACCTCTACCTGCCCGCAGCGTGGCTGGCAGCGGCAGAAAGACCCTCCTGCCCGAAGAGCTGACCCTTCCTTCTTGGAGCAGACAAATGAGAGATGACTCAGGGTGATGGTAAACAGCACGTGGGGAATTCCAGGCAGAAGGGCATAAATACGGATTTGTTTGGCCATCTAGCGTCCTGACGTTTCCTGCTGTAATGGCCTTTTAATTGATTAATCCTAATATAAAAGATTCATTCTGTCAGCTCCCTCCACAGCTTTCTCAGTTCAGTGTCATCTCAGAGGCCAACAAAAACGTGTCTCACATGGATGAGAGCCGTGGAGAAAACGGTGGTGATGGCAGAGCCGGGCAGGGGAGGCCCCGGAGCCTCTGCAGCAGCTCGGTGTGAGTCTCTCGGGCAGTGTGAACCGCCGTTCGTGTGCGGGCGGTTCTGCCGGTGGGCTGCCCGACGAGCCGTGCGGTGGGGGAGGACACCAAGCTGCAGCTGGAGAACTGCGCTGCCCACCCGTGCCCCTTCCCTCGGGGCAGGCTCTCCGCTTTGTCCGAGCTGTTGGTAGGGCTCCCCGTGGCTGCTAATCCTACCTGGGTACGTGGTGTGGGAGCCCTTCCCTGTAAACCCTGCGGTGCTTGCCCACCTTCCGAGGGCTTTTCTCCTGGGATGTCGCAGGAGGTGGTCAGCTGCTCTTCTGTGTCTGCCAGGGCTATAGAAATGCTGGAGGTAGTGATATTGCTAGCAGGACAATACCCAAGGGCTTCGAGAGACTCTGCCCCTCATCTAGATGCATCACGTGGCTTTGGCTGGAATTTGTCTATTGGAAGCAGAAGCAAGAGGAGAAAGCAATCCATTTCCCTTACTCTGGTCATCCCTTGGTGGCATCAATGTTTTAAAAACAAATGAAAGACTTCCCTAAAAATCAGTTATATGAGCACCTCTGAGAAGATTTCCTGTGGAAAGCCTTTCCATTTTTTTAAGGTATTAACATGAAAATTTGCCTTTCCCTTTGTAAATCAAGCACCTGCATCCCTGCCTGCTGCTTTCCCTCTCCTGTGCAACCTCACTGAGCGTAGTGTGTCCAGTCACCCTCTGCATGCCCGGCCCTCTCCTCCCGCCCGGGCGTGCTCTGCTCCGGAGCGTGCCCCTTTATGTCATCCAGACTCACCTTTGCTCAGGTGTTTCTCAGCCACCCTCTTCCCCCGTGCTGCGTGCCTTGTCCCTGGCCTCTGACACCTCTTGACAGCCTCTCCTATCTGTGCATCTCTCCATTTGCGGCTCTTTTTCTTTTTTTTCCCTTTTTGGCTTATCTGCCACAGGGTGCACATCTCATTCAGCGTTCCAAAGCTCATTTTTGCCTCCTTTGGTCCCCAGTGCCGAACAGCCCTGTGCTCACTGGCTGGACTTGCCTTTCCTCGTGCCCTTCTCATGAGTGCCCGTGTGACGCGTCCTCGCCCCTCCTTCCAGCTACGCTGTGCCGGGGTGCCTGCCGAGAGCTTCCGAGCGCTTCCCTGATGCCGGGCTGCGATCACCGCCTGCGAGGCAGAACGTCGGCTTTTCCATTGCTCCTCCGTAGGTCTTGCAGGGTCTCTCAGGTGACACAACAGAGTCCTGGCCCCGTCCGTTGTGTCTGACGTCCGCAGCAGTATTACAATGGTATTTGTAGTCGCAGTGGAGGACCTTGGGCCACCTTGCTTTTCTGCGTAGCTTAAATAAAGGTGGGGTGAATAATGAGTTTCTTGTTCCTTCTGTGCTTTAATTCTTGGTATTGTTAAATACTGTCATTGTTTTTTTTCACCTTGTCTGGTGCTAACTGTATGTATTCACATTATGTATTGCTCTGAAGGCATTGGTATTTGGCATTCACTGGAGTCAGTGGCTCAAATAACGCAGCCCTTTCTGCATTTCTCTTACTGCCTGCAGGTAGGTGGAAGTGAGCATAATAATCCTCCAGCGAGCTGGGCACACTTTCTTAAAGAAGATAAATCCACAGGCAGCGAGAGATTGTTCCAGAATCTTATTTATCGACCATCTGCTTGTATGTCTCATCCCTTTCCCATTCAGGGGAACTTAGAAGCTGTTGGACCCCGTTTCCAGAAGAAAGAGGGGCCAATATTGGGGTGGGGAGAGCAGAACGGGCTGCACGGCTGGCCTGTGGCCAACACCTTTGAATTTACCACACCTGCATGTCCCTTGTTTATGCATTACTAAATGTTAAAATAAATATATGCATTGATTTCATAAGCAGGTGTAATGTACCAGGTAGCAGATTTTTATCTACTTTGGGCCTAATTCATTAACATTTTGCTTGTACAGGCATATCGTTATCTTTATGTGGCTTCTCTGGTTGGCCATATGGGTTTCTTGGCTGCGTAGTATTTTTCAGCAAGGATGCAGCAAACTTGCCATCTGGGTGATGTTTGCCCGACTACCTGAAGTGGTTTGGGTTTTTTCAAATGTGGATGTCAGAAGTTTCTGCTATCTCCTGTGTTACCACGGGCGGTGCGTAGTTTGCTGGGTGGCGGTGGCCGGCGTGAGAAGAGTTTGCAGTGCGGGGACACCGTCGCTGTCTGCGCTGTGGCAGGTGGCTCTGCCGTGTGGGCTGCACAGGTCTGCAGAACCGAGCTAGCAGAAAAAAACGTTTCTTTGCAAACAGGTGTTGATATTCCAATAATAAGAGTGTATTTTATTGCACCGTTCCCAGCTTGGCACATTATATAAAGTTGATTTATGAATGCAGAAACAACAGTGAGTGACCCACAGGCGCGGTCGGTATGGGGGGTGCGAATGCGCTGGAACACGCCCCGGCTGTGGGAGCTGGGAGGATGCTCCCTGTGCCGGGGAACGGCTGGCGGGGAGCTCGTTCACTTCCCCGGTGAATGCTGCGCCCACTCGTGCCGGGACGCTGGCCCGCGCAGCCGGTGGCTGGTGACCATCGCAGCTCCCGTCTGTGTTGCTCACCTCGCTTAGCTCGGTAGGAGAGGAGAGAACGCACAACACCATGTTACTAAGCAGCATCTGGAAAATTGCCCTCAGGTCTTACATTCATGTTTGTAACCTTTGTAAAAATATTATTTCCCGTTGCTACTCGGTTTTTATAATGTCAATATACTAAGCTCTACCTCCCAGTATTACATCTTACACACAGCGCTGCCTCTTTGTACCCTAGAGCACATGTGTTTGCTAAGCTGGCTTTCAAAAATAGCCAGTTTAAAAAAAAAAAAAGAGAATTCACAGGAGACTTTGCTGTTGGCAGGGAAAGAAGTTTTTTCGTGGTCTGGAGCAAAAAGCACGGCGGATCTTTAATTGAAGTTCACCTTTAGCATTCAGGGTTCTTCTGGCTCCAATTTGAAAGCTGTTGCAGTGGATCATTATCTGCAGAGATCAGCTTTCCTTGGGGACTTCCTTCTGTGCCGCAGCTCCAGTGCACGGAGCCGAGAAACCACCGGCACACACCGCGTGTGACGGCCGTGCCGCCAGCGAGCCCTGGCCCTGGTGACGCGCCCATCGCCGCGCGGCTGCCGTTGGTGGTGGCGAGCCCTGCGAGCGCGGAGGGTGCGCGGCGGGGAGGCCGAGGCGGCGGCGGGGGGAGATGCCGCTGCGGACTGGCTCCGTCAGTGGTCCGGTGCCTGCGGTGCTCCTGCCTTCAACCCTCCCCTCCTCCTCCTCCGGGGAAACAAGCTTCCCTTCTGCTAGCTTTTCGGGTTGTCACATCTGAGAGCCTGATTGTTGTCCTGTGTTCCCTCTGTGAAGGGCGGAATGAAGAAGCTGCGTTTGGTTTATGGAATGGATTGCCCAAATATAGGCACAGCCGAAAAGGGCAGTTCCTAGTCAGCAGTCATAACTCCAGCAAATGTGACGGTAATGCAATTAACTGCACGAGGCCATCGGTAGTGATTGAATTCGGTGGAGTTGCACTGAAATTTAAGGACATTAATACAAATCACGTATAACAGACTTAGTAAGAATACCAAATCCTAGCATCTTATGTTTTGACATGTCTATTATTTATATGCAAATTCAGTCTTTTCTGCACAATTTCCTTGGAGATAAACATTTTATTAGGAAGTTAAGGAAGAGGACACAATATGTTAATAGAACATAATCAACACATAGCTTGTGACTGGGAATGTAACAATGAAAAAGAGGGATATTAGCCTTTATAGAATTTTTTTTCTTTGAGATGCCTTCTTGTTTACCTCTGCCCCACATATGTTCTGCTTGCAGGCTGTGTAAAACCACGCTGTGTTAAACTGCATGTATTTAGCAATAATTCACACACTGGAAGATCTTTGCCGCTAAAATCGATGTCTTGTGTGTGCATATAAAGTGGCTTTCACACACAATTGCGTGTTATTGAGAGTTTGTTAGCCTCAGACAGCGTGTGCTAATTGCTGTTATGGTGTGCGCAATCCTAAGGTGCTTCAAGGAAGGAAAAATTGGTAGCCATAGGGCACGCTGAGGCCACTGAGCAAGGTGGCATTACATTATTTACAGTATTATATACAACAGAGGAGAACAGTGTCCAGGAAACATCCGTGGAAAGCAGAGCAGAAAAGGACAAGTCGAACTGATCAGGAAAATAGGTTGGTTTGAGTGGAAATAAAGAGCTTGTTTAGCTTGTTTAATCTGGCAAAACCAAGGCCGAGAGGTGATGCGGTTGCTCCGTCTACAAATGCTGAAGGAATAAAGCAGGGAGGTGAAAAGCTGCGTCAGCTGAAGGGCAGCGTTGGCACAAGGATGACCTGGAGCGAGAATGTCTGCAGGTGAACGCACGTTGGAAGATGGGGAGACAGTTTCTGTTTTTCTCGCAGCCTTGAGTCTTTGTGCGAGCCTTCTCGTAGGAGTCAGGGAGCAGCCGCAGGGCTCCGGCGGGGATGGAGCCGGGCGGGAGCAGAGGACTGCGGTCGCCTGTGGCGTTTGCCTGTGGGAGCGCTGGGCTTGATGGCCAGAAATCATCAGTGCTGGTGAAAGCTGCAACATCGGCTGCTCTGCACAGGAAGGTTATTTTTTCCTTCTTTTTTCTTTCTTTTTTCCCCCCTTCTCCAGAGTATAGTTAGATTTGTGTTGTGTGTTGGCATCTGCTGATACAGTAATTGCTGGTTAGTGCAGCTTAGTGGCAGATTCACCATAAGATGCTGGAAGAGCCGCACCTTTTGGTGGCACACTCAATGTTTGGAAGGCTTCAGAAATGGCAATTAGCCCTGTACTTTATCAATACCTGTCTACGTTATTCTCCAAATGACTGCATTTCACATGCTGCTGCTGCTATTGTCATGACGAATCATTTCACATACAACTTTGAGATGATGACTTCTAAATGTAGGGCCTGGCTTCATGAAGCCTCCCCGAAGGTCCATGTGTGATAAAAAGCAATTCTGCTTGTGGGGGCCAACAGCGGAGCTGGATAGCTGGCGCTTCCATCTGCTCGTCCCACTCAAAAGGCTGAGGTTTAGCGTTTGTTTAAATTAATAGCCTGTGGTTGTATAAACCAGTGGATAATACATACTTTGCTAACAAACCCAGTTTTGCGAAGTCAGCATCTTCTGCAACTAAAAATGGCTCCTTTTATAAGTTAAAAGAGAATAAGGTGAAGGGGATGGTCACAATAGAGCAGGCGTACGCACTACCTGCAGAAAAAGATATGTTTCTAAAGATGCCCGTGCAGTTGTGCAAGCACAGGTATTTGTGCTAGTTGCGTTGTACTTGGAAAGTTTCGGTGGTCTGATGATCCTTCCACAATACTTTGTGTCCTTGCACAATTTATCGTGTATCTTTAAGTTACCTGAGGGGAGTTTTACATTTCAAACTACATCTGTGCCCTTGGCAGTAGCAGTAATAGAATTAATAATTACATTTTTTGAGAATTAATAATTACATTTTTATAGAATTTTTCATTTGCAAAGTGCATTAGAGCTGGTCTATAATTAATTGCATACCTGTAACGACACAGAACTGTATCAGAGATTCTACAGCAAGAGAATTACAGAAGCACTTTCATTTTTGAGGGGCTGCTTTCATTGTTTCTCACTGGGGCGGCTGGTTTTGGTGCAGACCCAACTTTGGGGTGCTAAGCTGGGTCAGATGACAGCCATCGGCTGTTAATTGCGGTACTGGTGATGGAGAGGGCGCTGCCTGTGGGAGCTCATATTCCATGTAAGCCAACAAGCCAAGTCATGCAAATACTGGGAAAACCTGGAACTGGCTTTTCGGCACCCAAGCGGTGAGGGGTTGGAGGCTGCCCGGGCCACGCTGGCCCTCCAGCGCAGCTGATGGGTGGCTGTTGCCACGTGTTTTGTGTCCTGACGATGCTCATGGATCCCCGATCCTCATTTGCTTGTTGCACACAGCAGCATGTGCCACCTCCAGCCCCCGGCACGCTGCTCCGTGTGCCAAGGAATCCCACTGCCCCCAGGAGACGATGGTCTCTACCCCTCCTGGCAGACTGCATCTTAGCTCTGCGTTTTTCTTAATGCACGTTCAGCTTTATTCCCTGTACTGATGATATTGAAGGATAAAGCATCCTCTCCAGGCGATGCGGGGCTGTTTGGTCCTGGGACTGATAGGAGCATCCCTGGGTCCCTGTTGCCGTTGTTGCTGCATCTGTATCGCCGTGGCTCATTCCTTTTGTTTGTTGACTGTTGATATAGTGTTTAATCTTAGTTGGGCAACAGCAACCAATGGTTTTTGGATAAATAAGTCTGGACAGATATTTGCTTTAGGCTTTTAGCTTTCAGCTTGAATGTATTTATTGCAACTTTTTTGTTTGAGCATCCTCTCTGTAGGGATAGTTTGAATCTTCTCATTTCCTCATCACAAGCAAAAGCTGTTAAGTCAGGCGAGACAGACGTCTTGGGGACCAGTTCACAAAGTCAATCCCCCTCTGAATGTCAGAGAGCAGCAAAACCAGCTGGCCTGTAAAGAAACATTGGGTGCTGAGCAAAGATATTCGCAAACTAGAAAGGAAAAGGATCTTTTCTACGCTGTGAATAACACCGGAACGACACTGACAATGTGAATTTAGGTGAGTTATTTAAGCTTGATTTGTCATTTGTAATAGCAAATCCTGACAGCCAGGGAAGATGTTTTATAGTAGAGGTAGCTGAAGGGTGTGGGGGTCCCGGGGGCAGGCGCAGCCGCAGGGAGATGCTCAGCCCATGGCAGCACGCTCCCTGCTTGCGCTTACGTTCGCCTCTGACTTGCTGTGTTGGTGCTCCTCTGACCTGGCTGGTTTTTCCCAGTTGCCAGTTTCCCTTGATGCTTTTCCTGCTTAACCGATTTTCTCCTTAGTTCTGTTTCCTTGTCCGCTCGTGGAGCGTGTGTTCCGCTGAGGGTGGTTCTTCTGAGCTCAATAGTTTATTAGTTTTTGCACTATGTTCACTGTAGATGTATTTACTTAACAAGGTAAACAACAAAGTAATAAAGCTCTAGCTGAGTGTACCTTTGCTTGTTTTAAGTATTAGAGGCGGAAGAAGATAATTTAAGTGGCAGAAAACAACGCCTGTGGTCCCCAGAAGGTCGCGTGGGGCCGTGCCGCGCCGGAGGCTGACGTACCTCCTTGGCAAGGGGAGGTCGGTGCTGCGCAGCGGTGATGACGGGCAGGGTCTCGCGCTTCGTGTCGTTAAACCGCCTGCACTCTGCCCACAGTGATGGAGGGAGAATGCCTGTCAGATGTTTTTCAGCTTTAACTTGGACATTTTGGAAATAGGGCCAAAAAAAAAAGAGAAAATAGCTTCAAAGGATGTGTGAAAGAGTCACCAGTGCTGTGCTTGGACCATGTACTTGCTAAAGCATGCAGTCCAAGACTGAGACTCTTTGCGTAAGGAAAATCCACCTCTCAGTAAACCTTTTGTTGGGAATTGCTTTAAGCAGAGAGTCCACAACTAGTCTTGGACTTCTGTAGGGATGAAGTTTTATCAAGGAAAGGAGTGTTGCTCTATGTACAGTAACACAAAAGTCAGAAACAGGGTCATGTGTCCAGTGGAAATGTGTGAATGAACACAGAAAACAGACTTCTAAATATTTATAGTACTGAGATAATATCAAAGACTATGTGTAGATGTGCAGAGAGCTGCGAGTCAAACGAGTTCATAAAAATTCTGCTGTGAGTTTTCCAGAAAGATTTGAGTTGGACTGAATCTTTTTGAGCACTTTCCTTTTAGGAAATTTTGTCAGGTTAATTGATTTTTACTCTTCTATCTTCATGTATTTTGAAAATAATAGCCAGAAAGCATTGTTTTATTGAAGTCACCCTGCAGTTGTGCTTGCTCAGGCAGAGCGCGGAGTGCCTGCCCTTGGGAAAAGCCACCTCCTGACATATGCCTGCGAGTTTTTCAGCCTTTAAGCGTACAGGTGCCACTCCACATTTTCTAATCCTTAGTGTGACTGACACTCCCAGGTCTCTTGGCCTGAAATACCAGCAACTCCATTCCATGCGAGAGCATTTCTGCTCACCCTGCAGCACTTGTGCTGTTGTTCAAATAATAAAGAGCATTATTATTGTTAAATAAATAGCTATAATTAATGAATAATGAGCATAGCTTGCTTCACTGGTTTCCCCTTGACTGGTCCCCCAGAAACAGATGCCTGCAGCTCCCAGGCAAGGTAAGCTTCAGGACAGATGTGCTTGGGCACACGGTGTGCAGGGTGATTTCTCTTGGTTATTAGAAGTGCTGCGGAGGGACAGCCAACGAGCCTGGCAGTACGAGTGGCTGTCGCCCCTTTGCCCTGCAGCAGCTCGGGTCCTGCCAGCGCCTTGAAGTCAGCGTCTGAGTACTGAACAATTCGGGTTAATCCTTGTCGAGGGAAAGGGAGGGTGAAGCAGGCAAGGACCACGGTTTCCCCTGTCATCCAGCCTCCCTGCGTTTCTTCCTGAGTCAGGTTTTTCTGTGTGCTGCACAAACCCAGAATTGGCAAACTATAAAGGCAAGATTAATCAGGCTGCGTAGTAGGTGAAATAATCTGATGGGCGCTGCTGCTCCGCAGGTTGAGGCAATCAGCCGGGGTGTTGCTGGTGTCGTCACTCCAAATCCTGCCCATGCTGACACTTCGGGTGCTTGATGAGTGCCCGTATAAAGAGAACAGTAAGCCAGCGACCGTATCGGTGCTCAGCCCAGCCCAGACTTTGCCGCCGGTGGAGCCGTGCCCAGCACAGCACCGGCGTCCTGCTTGCGCTCTCGTGAAAACCAGCTCCTGCAGACAACGGGCCAGCCTTGCGTGGGCATCCCCGCGCCGGCAGGCCATACAGCACGGGATCCCTTCCCAGCCATGATTTGGCCATTCTCTCCTTCTCCATAGTCACAAACCAGCTTCAATATTTTATGAGAAGTCTGTCTGCTTAGAGTAAGGTAATTGATACGAGTAATTTCAGTTCCCTTTAATATAACAGATCTCAAGTGTGAAACCTCCTTAGTTAATGATCAGCATAAAATAAAAGTCTTTTTTTAGTGTAAGTTCTCAGTTAATTTTACAGTTCGGTTGAAGTGAAAATATCATTAAACAGGGTAGCATTAAACTTCATACTTATTGGACCTCCCCTACTCTGCAAGGGAGAAATAAGTTGGTGTCTCGACAGTCGCCACTGTGAATCGGTCGTTTTCCGACCCCTGTTCCTTGCACACGTCTGACTGCTGGCATCGCGACTGTGAAGAAGCAGGATGACGAAGAGGTCTGGGCCACGAGCATCCTTCCTGGCAGTGCAGGCTCCCTTCAAGCCACGAGGGACACACAGGCAGGATAGGTCTGGTTTGTAGATCTGCAGGAAGAAATGTGATAAAATAGGTATTTCTTGCTACCAAATCACTGTCTCACCTGCTGCATGCGTCACGTAGGGGAAGGCTGAAACGTAAGAGACACTTTGTACTGCAGGGTACATCGATGAGGGAGAAAAAATGTCCCTTGGGCATCATTTGGGATCCTAAATTGCGTCGTGTTTGCTGGCACTGGGAGGCGCTGACAGAAGGGACTTCACGCTCTAGCTGAAAAATGCACATTTGGTCAGGCAAGGGCAGTTCGTGGTGGAACAGTACAGGGTGTCCATACCGGCGGGGTTTCTGACTGCTCTCCCTGACAGATTAGAACGCAGCCGCCCAGTGACAGACCTCCCTCGGGGCGTTTCTCGCCGTCTCGCCTCCAGCCAAAGGTACCAGGTTTGGCGCGGAGGGCGTTGGCAGAGCCGCAGCTGGGTGAAGCGCTCACTGAGACGCGGAGGAGCAGCCCGTCTGCGTGGCTCCGGCAGCAGAACTGGAGCAGGATAAATCCCGGCTTTCCCAAATTTCTGCCTTTCAGAAGCTGAGGATGACGCCGGCCAGGCAGCACAGCTAAGGTCGCAGACGTGGGTGCTGCCGTGCCCTTGCAGCACCGCGCTCGCCCGTGCCGTGCAGCTTACTTTGGCCCAAGGTTGACCAGAAATCGTAGTAAAATGAGATGGCTGCTGTTCTAACCTGAGTTTTGGTAGGGTGCCGAAAATCAACTCCTAACAGGTGCTGGGAAACTGGTACAGTTCAGAAGAGTCCCCAGGGGTGTGTGATTTCCCCGCACCCTGCAGGGATGCTCAGCTGACAGTCACGGTCAAATCCAGCCTTAGCACGAGTCAGTCCCTCTCTTTTCCGTGATGTCATTAGCGAAACATGTTTTTATTCCAAATGAAATTTGCAAGCAAACCTTGAGATAAAGCAATGATACTTGCATTTTATAAAGCAAGCACTTGCATTGTGAGGTGGCATCCTTAAAAAGGTAATGCCTAATTTATTAGGAGCGCATACCACATTTAAGAGAAAAAAAAAGTTTTGAAGATAGCTTATGTTAATATTACTTTCTGCCGTAGTCCTGTTTAGTTCATTGCTGAACTGGAAGAGCCCTCAGCGCTGGTTCGGGGTAACAGTGCAAGGAGGGGGGAATTGAGGAGGAGGAGGCACACACGGGTCCCCTGTAATTTTTTGCCATCCGCCTGCAAAGAACAAGGAGCTTTGAAGGGTATGGGAGCTGCGGAGCTTTGTGCTGCTGACAAAGGACAGAGGATGTGGTGTCGGCTTTTCATCCCGCTGCTTTCCCTTCCTTCAAGGAGAGCATTAAGTTCACCTTGTGATTGATTTTTGTGGTGCGCCAGGTGAGAGCAAGCTTCTTTCCTTGAGGCAGGATAGGTAAATGGCCACGTTTGCTGTTTTAAAACCAAACTAGGCTGTAAGCTAGACTGTATCAAAATGCAACTATGCCACCAATGAGCTTGCAAAAGTGAAGGCAAAATAACAGCTTTCAATTTAAAAGAGAGCTTAATGCTGTAAAGGAAAAGATAACGAGGAAACAAGCTGTTATTTGCTTGAACTCTGGGAGACATTGTCGCTAGAGAAAGAAATGTGAAAGATGTTCTGTTAATTTGGGGGAAAAAAGGAGTTCTGGGAGTCGAAAGGTCCTGCTTCGTGAAGGTGGGCACAGTCAATACGCTTTACAGAGCCCTCTGCCACGAGCTGCACAGCGATCGTGGGCCCTTTTCAGGCGTCAGATTTGCCCGAGGCATCTGCTGTGTGTTTGTTTCAGGGTCTGCATCTAACCCGTTAAACACCTCTCCAGGACCTGTGTGTGGTAAAGAGAAGTTCTCTAGCAAAGGAGCCTCGAAGTCCTACGGGTAAACTTTAAAACAAAAGGAAAATAGCGGCTGCTGTTGAAAGATGTTTAGAGGGACTGGAGGTTTTTAAACGCATTCCTCTGAGCTCCCGCGGGGGCCTGCAGAACCAGTCGGCTCCAGGGGTCTGAGGCAGGCGGCAGTCCCTGTCGGCCGCTCCCTGCTGTGAGGAGCGAACCAGTGCACGGCGTGGGCAACGCTCAGGCCCTGGTTCATTTATCTTTAGTGTTTGCTTGAATAAAAACAAAACAAAACACAAAAAAAACCGCCAAAGAAGCAAAGGGTGAGTTTCTAAGGAGTGATGCCACTTGTTTCCTAATAAAGGAATGTTTCGTAGTGTTATGTCCTCTAAATCAACATTAAATATGCAGTGGGCTCTTGCAGGGGCTGTGGTTTCACACTGTGATTCTTCACCCTAAAAGTTTCACTGTTCTCGTGCGTGGCTCTAAACCCAAATAAATCTCGGGCAAAGTAGTGCCCTGGGATGTGACGGTGACAGAGCCGTCCCCGTCGAGGCACCGCTGACGGCGCCCGGGATGGCGTCCCCGTCCTCCTCCCCGTCTGCTTTCACCTGAACGATACGACGTCTTCATTAGCCACCCTGCTGGTAATCTGCTGCTGATGGAGATTAATAGGGAAAATATTTTCTAAACACTTCTGTATGCATTTTCATTAATCTGTGCTCGGAAAATTAATCTTGTGGGGCGACCTGCGAAAGGTGTTAATTGCAGTTTCAGAGGAGGATTTATCAAAAGTTTGAGGAGGTGCAGCGACAACTGCACAGCAGTGGCAGGAGTTTGAGGGAATGTCCCTGTCCTTCAGACCCTTACGCTTAATGCAAATAAACCCATTTCTTTTTAAAAGCTCTTTGAAGCAAAGTGCAGTCTGGGCTTTGTGGGGGCTGTGTTCTTGCCCCTTCAGGTTCAGCCTGGGATTAGAGAAGGAAGAATGAGTGAATAAAGGAATTAATATCCATCCTTAAGACTGTATTATTATTTTTGAAGAGTGCTCAGACAGGGCTTTTTTGGTTGGTTTTGTTTTTGTTTGTTTTTGGGGTTTTTTGCAGTTACCAATAATGAAATTTGGCATGAAAACTAAACAGTGCGTTACGTGAGTGGCTTCAGCATGGTGATGGTGATTTATTGTCCACTTTTACTTATGAAAGCACACTCGGTAAATTCCTTGTGATTTGTAAACCTACCGGCAATGTATTGGATAAAAATGATGAATTGGACGGCTGAGGGAGCAGATTTCTGTCCACTCAGGGGACTCGTTTTTAATGACACTTTTTGCGGTGTTAACATGAGGTTTGGGGAAACGAGCAACCCAGAATTTTCTGTGTTTTCTTATGCTTTTCCTTGAATCTTGAACGTGAGGTGGTTTCAGTGACTGAGAAAATATTGGTTTTCAATTTTGTGCTATAGCCAGCTTAAGTAAGACTCAGTCAGTCTCAGTGAAGCATTTTATCTTGGCAGTGAACAAGCATATGAGCACGTATTCGTGCCTCTTCTCCCAATTGCTGAAAACCTTCTGTTTACAAAAATGAAACAAACAATGTTTAAATTTACGCGTGTCGCTATGAATCGTTCTGTAATCTGTATGACACCAGGAGTGTCTCGATGCTGTGAATTACGTCTGAAAGTATTGATCTTCTTTTGAGCTATATTTAGCCAGTGAAAAATTGAGAAAGTGTTTGAAGTTTCTCTGTACGGACGCTGGTTTGTAAGAGGGGACTCCTCTCAAGGGACAGCGTTTCACCATTTCAGTCCTGAGAAAAGCTGACATAGTAAGTAATTTCATGTTCAAGTAACATTTCAGTTCTTGCTCAGATGGCATCCTTGATGCCGTGGTGCGTCTCGCCTTCGGGGAGCTGAGGATGAAAAGCAGCCCTCTGAAACAGGAAAGTCAGCCGTTACGGATGGGGAAGTGAGGACCTCGGAGCTACTCTTGTAAGAGCTAAGCTATTTGTCATGCTGGAAGTGGAAAGAACAGGAATAACGTGGAAAGGCTGTTCTCCAGCAGTTCTGTTCCTGGGCCAGCTGTGTCCACGCCTGAAGAAGGACAGAGGTTTTCTGGAGCACCTTCTCTGCGGGAGCTGGGGGGACGGGACTGGGAGCAGCAGTGCAGCACACCGGTCGGGCTGCTCCTCCAGAGGAAAAATCTCTTTTCTGTTTACATTCACAAAGCCATAATTTTTACTTGCATTCAAGGAAAAAAACGGATTGGGTTGAGAAAAATGCTGATCTGCCATACACAGTAAAATACTCTGGGGGGATGAAAAGAACAGTCCTAATGGCATAAAGCGTAGAAGTTTATTTTATGAAGTCTTGTGGCCTTTTCAAATCACTGTCAGTCTGGAAGTGTTTTGAATGTTTTAATTGGCGGTGATGGAGAGGATGGAAGATTCCCTCTGCATGAGAAGAGGTGGTGTAGTAAAAATGATTCAGCATTCTGTTTTGTCAAATATCTCATCAGCACTGTCTTGCTTTTATGGAGAAAATAACGCCGAAAGCACTTTAGAAGCAAAACTGTTGAAACTGCCAGCTAATCACTCGCTTGACTTTGATCTGTCAGTGCCCTGCAGTTGCCTGGGTCTGCTTCGCTGTGTGCCATCCCCGGCGGGGCCGAGCAGCCGGGAGAGCTGGGGCAGTGCCCTGCTGCTGCCGTCACCCTGCGAGCAGCAAGGTCTGGGTGACCTCGTCGCGTGGAAAGTGTGGGCAGCAGGGACTTTGCAGCCCTCATTACCTGCTAAATAACCTGCAGATTCGATGGATGCTATTTGTTAGCATTTTCAGCTTCTTAGTTAAAAAGTCCCTCCCTTTTGGTTGGAGGGAGGTGTGTAAGATCCCATCTGTGTGAGCAGAGTTTACAAGATTAATTTGTGTGAAGGCTTGCATCTAGTTAATCCATAATTAATCAGCAAAGCCCACCAGTTCTATAATTGGATGCTAGTGACAAGTTAGTTAAAGCAAAATTAAATCTCTTTATGTCACGTTTGTGTATGGGAGACATTGCAGATTCCGTACTCAATCGATGCGCCGTTGCTGTGGGTATCGGGTCGTTGCTGTTGTAGCCGAGCAGTCGGGGAAGCGTGGGAGCATCCTCACCCACGGTGCTGGCACGGTGGAGTCAGAGGGCTGGGGACCACACAGGAGCTGGTGCTAGGTGGGCAAGACATGGCAGGACTCTCTGAGTGTCTCTTCGAGGAGACTAGTCCATGCAGAAGAGCGTAGGGACAGCTCTTGCAGTGCAGCACCATCCTTTTTCTGCCCCTCAGCTGAGCAGCCCAAAGGGCAGGAGGAAGGGGACAGTCCAGACCTGAGGTCCAAGATGCCCCCGCCCTGAAGTCCCATTCCTCCTGAAAGGATGCAGATAAACTTTTTGTTGGCAACGTGTAGACAATGCTCTTTAGACATCTATGCTTTGAATGCCAGTGATAGAAATTACTGTTATTTTACAGACGAGAAGAAAATTTGCTCTTAGCTTGCAAGTTTTACTTGTATTCTCCACAATGTCTCAGGGCATGTGGAAGATATTTGCTTTTGTGTTTGGAGTTGTATTTCCCTTCTTCAGCAATCCAAGTGTCATAACTGTTAAATAGTCCTGAAGAGCTCTTCAGAAGGCAGAGCAGTAATTTGCAAAATCTTGGGGATAGTGTCACCTCGGGAAGACACGAGGAAGATCTCTGAAATTCAGCCATTGTTCATACAGAGGATACATTGGTCTTGTGCATCTTGCCATAGCAGACCTCTTCCAACTTTCATTATCTGTCATGAAAGTGGGCTTTCCATTCTCTGATAAAAAATTAATACAAGTAAAATGTTGACTGTTTTTCTGCTTATTGAATGTCAAAAAAACCCAGCTATTTGCTGGTGGTGAGCTTCAGTAAATTTAGGCACACTAATCTTGAGAAATTAATGCTTTGCTGTCTGGGTTTTTGGGACAGGAGTGAAATATTTATAAGTTGGCTGCAAGCAATATAAACTTAGTATTTCTACAACAGCTTGTCCAGAAAGACGTTCTTAAATGCTTGCTTACTGTAGCTCCTGCCATTGCTTGTGAGCGATAGTGAAGCTCTAAGGATTTTAAATTGGAATGGGAAGATTTAGTATTGGCATACACAATAATTTGTTTTAGGTTGTGTAAATGCTTTTTAATTAAGGGATTCGTTGGAAGGAGGTTTGAAGGTCAGGTCCTTTCAAGTTTTCCATGCACTTACATTCAATTTTCCGAATTCAGGAGCTGCTGAACACCTGGCATGACTTCCTGAAATGGGGATGGGAATCTCAGCTTCTGAAGCTCCCCTGATGGAATACAGATAGCCCTGGCCCAGCCATGCTCTTTTCCCGCTCAGTGTTTGTGACAGTCTAATGCGAGTTATGCCACCTTTGCAAAGAACTTGAGGTGACCAGACAGGGAAGACTGCGTGTTGATCATTGAATTGCTGACCTCGGTGGCTTCTGCTCTTAAATGTAAGCAAGCAGTATAAAGAGGACAGGACCAAGAAACTGTGTATCTCGCAAACCAGCTGAATGCGTCAATTTGTAGGCACAGGGTAGTATGTCTGCAGATAACTCGGGGCTAATTTTGCACAGAAGAGGATGCCAAAAAAAGATTTCAGCTAAGGCTTCTGGTGCATTCCAGCACAAAATTCCAAGATAAAACTGTGTGTATAACTAATAGCTCCCAAAAGTTCTTTTAGATATTTATATATTTCCTGGAAGTTGCATTTGTTAGACTTGTCCTTATTTAGCCAAATCTGAAAGACAGCGAATGCATTGGACCCCTGTGCCCTGCACCCTACTGTGGTCATTAGCAGATGCGGCTTTTTTCTTTCACAAGTGTGCAAAAAATACTGGCTCAGCCTACATTTCCCCAGGGCGCTGTCAGATTTTGTCTAGTTTCCCGATGCTGTAATGGTGTCTTTTTTTTCCCACAAAAGAGATTCAGCCAGGTAATAAAAACTTTTCTAACTTCTGTGCAACCTGCCTGTGTGATGGCCGTGGTAAAGGCAGCTGGGCTGGAGAAGGTGCTGGTGGTTTTGTGGCAGTTAGTGGGTATGGGACATTCTCACCCCGAGCCCGTCCTGGTCTCTGTTCCGCAGACCCGGTATTCCCTTTTCGCCCTTCTGGCTCCCTGTGGGGTGTCCCGTGGGATTCCCTTCCCCTGCGCTCACCCAGCGTCCCTGTTGAACAGAGTGCAGCCGAGAGCATCCCGGCAGGAACCCAGGGTTAGCATCCAGAGCCGAGGCCAGGCAGGGGCATTGATGCTCTCCTTGTCGATGCCGCTTACCCCGGCTTTTGTCATAGCTCTGCTGTGGTCCAAGCTGTTAAATTATTCAGCCCTTTGCAATCTGTCTCTAACGTCAGACTCCCCCTTTTCCATGGTGCTGACTTCAGAAGCCTGGCTATTCCCTGAAAAAAAGAGTATTTCCTCTTTGTTGATTTTAAGTTTATCAGACATTAATTTAATCCGGAAACTCTTTGTTCTTTTCTTACAGCAGATGTTAAAATAGAATGACTAATTGCTTTCTAAATCTTTTTATAATTGTGTATTTGCTACTTCAGTCGAGTCTCCGCTAAGACCAGCTCAATCATCCTTTTTCTGTGCAACACTTTCTCGGATATAAAGTATTTAGACCTCTGCCTATCTTCATTAACCCCCGCCAGGTCTGTTTGGTCTCAGTCCCTCTAACAGCTGAGACGACCAACACCGACATTAATGGTTTGTACAGGTTTGTATCTGATTTTCCATTTATGTTGTAGTAGACATGATTAAAACATTTGAGTAAAATCGCAGCTAAATCCTGTCATAGCCTAACCCATTATTTTTTGTTCTCCTGTTAGAGTTTTAGGCATTTCTTTGACATATTTTTATTGCCAGATTAGGAGGAAAACACTTGACTTGTTTGCAACATTCTCATTATATTGTCTTTATAACATTTCTAAAAGAGAATAAATATAAAATACTTCTGTGTATTGTGGTCATATTTCAGTCTGACGTTAATATGCTCCATGATTTTCCAGCTCACAATTCTTCTAACCTTGTGGTGACAGTCACGAAACCTCATACCTGGGGAGACGTGCAGTTGCACAAGCTGCTGGAGTCTAGATGATGTGTGGGCACCCGGGTAATGTCTCTGTCCTGTCAGTTTTATGTATCCTGCTTGAGTCACTGCCAAGACAGTGTTGGGTTAGAAAACCGTCTCGTGGAGCCACAGCAGCCTTTCGTACCGCTTTTGCTCTTATTAGTCCTGCGCTGATGTCGGGGTCGCTGGGATGCTTTTCCCTTACCTGAGAATATGGGAGTCTGGGTTTCACATTAAGCTTATGTCACCCAGATCTGCTCTTAATAATTGCTTGCAAACTCAGTTCCGTATTTAACAAGGCATTGTTAAGACCATCCATCTGTAGAGCTCATGCCACCCTGTTTGTAGCCAGGTCCAAATGGGACATCTGTCCCCAGGTCCCTCTGGGGTGAGGTGGTCGAGGTAGAGGTTGGAAATCTTGCCCGGTGCTAATCTCTGTATCCTGCACGCCTAGCGGTGCAGAGGTTGCTTAGAGCGTGCGGCGTGTGCAGCTGGGTCCATCAGTGAGGCTTGTACCCTGGCATCACTGGTACGGGCTGTTGGTGCCCTGGACGGCTCGGGCTGGCTGCACCAAGGCGGTTGTCCCGATGGCGCAGGGGCTCTGACCCTGACCTACTGCTGCAGCTCCCCAAAAATCCTACCAGATGTTCCCATGCCGCCGTGGGATGATAAGAGCACAGGACTGTTGGTAGTGTGGAGGCTGACCTCACGCATGCCGCGTACACGATGGTACGTGTGTACTTGGTACCTGTGTCTCAGCCTCGCTGTGTTTGTCTCTAGCACACGTCTCCGGGAGGCGGGGGTGGGCACAGGAGAGAGCGGGAGGCGGAGGTGAGGCCATCCGCCTCTCCCAGAATTTGTTCTAGTAAGGAACCTTTGCTGTTTCAAATGGGTCGTTTAGTTTCAATTTAAAGCTGTTTGGCTTTGTTTTCTAAGCATTCATTTATTTGTCTTTCTCTCCTAGGTTAGTCACTAAGTAGCCAACTTTTGTCTCCCCATGAATGTTTTCCGTAAAGGTGTTTGGTTACTGTGAACTTTTTGTCTAATGTTTTTTAAAATAAACAAAATAGGCTATGCTCCAGCTCTGCCATGGGAATACCTTTTTTCTGGTCCTCTCTTTATGCCACATCCAGCCTTTCAGCTGCGGACACCAAATCTGTTTGTTCCTTTTTATGTCTGGTTTCCTTTATCTCTTCAGCACCCCTCGAGTACGCGTCCAAGAACCAGATTGTCGGTCCTCGCACTGCACGGTCGTTGCGTGAAGCGGTGTACGAGCTGTGGCTGTGTAATCCTTTCCTGAGTCCTTGTCACCCTCCAGGAAACATTCCCCCATCTTGGGGAAATGGTTACACAGATGCTTGTTTTCTTTGAAGAGAGTTCATCTTCCCAAAATATCCTGTTCCCTCTGCATGATGACCCTGCCCGGGCTCCATGCCCCTCCATGCTCCTTTGGTCCCTTGTAGCTTTTGTTTGCAGCAATTCCCTGTTTGTCGTCAGATCACTCATGCAAAGATTTAATAGAGCTGGGCTTCGCCTCCTGAGGAGTGTGATCAGGAGACTCTGATCTCAATTTCCAGTGAGTGGCCACGAGACGAGGCTTGGCAGCAGGACAGCTGTTGCTGTTGTGAAGCAGTACTGACTGGTGTATTTGCAAGATGCCTGTTACCTTACCATCGAGAGCCAGTTCATGATGAATGCCTGCTCCTTTGTCATAAAGTTCAGATATATCTTATCTGCCAGCTCAGAGTAGTACTTCTCTGTAAACTTCTCTTTCATAGAAGAGAAGATGACGTTATTCCTGAGTTTCAGGGTTTTTATAAAAGTTTTTGGTTTATCATGTCATTCAGAGCATCCACAAGAGTAGCTTCAGAGCAGTGTTCACACTGCATGGCTTCTCTCCTAGATCATCCGCTTAGAAATCAGTGATTTGTATTCAGTCTTGCTCTTGCGGAAACACCTCCCAGGTCTCCAGAAAACCCTGGAGATTATTCTAGAATATTCAAGCTGGTGGTCACCAAGCCATAGGGTCTTTGTGGTACAGGAAGGCGATGAGCAGGAGCCGATTTGGAGCAGGGTGCCCGTCTGGGTTATCTACTGATTCGGAGCAGTGCAGTGGCTCCAGGATGCCCGGCTGCATTAACACAGTCATCCCCATGGGGTTTTTATATGATTTGTGGTTTTGGGGTTTGGTGGTGAGCGATGTGGGGGTAGCAGGGAATTAGGTGGACTCTGTGAAGCCTTTTGTGTCCGGTTAGGAGGTGGTTTGAAAAGGATATTTCATGACTAATGGGCTGTGACCGCTGGCCCTAAGGATACCTTCAGCTCCTGGCGAGCTTCTAATCCCGTCGAGGATCCTGTGCACGCTCCCTACTTGAATTGTTCCCAACGGAAAGCTGTAACGGTTTCCTCCTATGTCTCACAACTTTGTCCCTATCCAGGCAGCACCCCTCCCATACGGTTCTCACCCAGGCCAGGGTGATTAAGCACTTAAATTGATTAATCAAATTCCTTGTGATGAGAACTACTGTCATTCATTAATCTGAATGGGATTATAAATAAGAGTTGGCAGATAGGGGAGATAAACATGTTGAAAGATAGACCTGCTGCTTTGAATACAAATTACACTGCTGCATCTGGAGGGTTTTACCTCCTGGCTGTCTCAGGATATAGCTTCCCTAAAGGTAAAATTAGACTGAGATTAAAGTATCCCCATATTAATAAAGAAATACGCATTTATGAACAGGCAGCTACTGCAGGTGGGTGTGCAGGGCTGCATACCGATGATCCTACAGCAGAACCAGGCTGTGGATTTTTTATTGTGTAATTCATGAAAGATTTTATGGGGTTAGTTTTAGTCAAAACTCAAGAATAACCCACTTGAAAGTGTGTGGCTAGTATCAGTTTGAGGAACAAAGGAGCAGGCTAGCGTGGGCAGTTCCTGTTGAATCGTCTTGCAGTTGACAGCATCACAAATAACAGAAAATTCATATCAAATTTTGCACTTGTAGAGACACTGTCTAATGTTCACTTTTTGGAGAAACAGCGTCTTGTGCTTTTCATCCCATGGCTTAGTGCAGGACATGGTTTAGGCGATTTAGGAAAGATTTTGAAACCCTCGCCATGTTGCTGCCAACGGCAGAATTCCCACCGGGAGCAGCCGGGTGGGAGTTTCCGCGCCCAGGGATGGGGTGGCTCTGCGAGTCGTCTCTCGTGTTTCTCGAGTGAGCGCAGAGCAGCGGGCAGGATCGCTGCAGAGCGTGCTGACATTAAAGCTACCACTTCTTGTAGAACTGGCCTTATGCATTTCTTTCCATAAATATTTAAAGAATTCTTATTAAAAGAATTACCAGTATAAAAAATCAAGAGTTTGATAGCTGGTGTGCAGCGTGCTGTGGTGTTGTTTTAGTCTGCGGTGGAAGGTCAGGAAGCCAACATGCTTCTTGCTGCCGCGGAAAGGTGGATTTCTTTGTGTTGATGCTGCCTGCGCCTGCCTGGCCGCCCCAGGAATGGCGAACGGGTCAGCAGCCGGGTCCATGGCCAGGCTTCCTCCGACGGAGAGAGGCAGGGTCTTACCCGGGACGTGCACAGCCTGCAGAAAGGCCTGACCTTGGACTTTAATTTGCTGTTGAGCTGCAGGTAGGAGATCAATGGGTAAGTGCCAGTGGACAGTACCAGTAAATGCTCTTACTGAAAACACAGGCTGCCAGCATAAAGACCAGGTGTAGAAGAGAGAGGTTTGGGCAGGCTGGAAAGCACTGTTACTGACTTGTTTATTATTACAATAATTTAACCCACTGTGTGACAGCCCTGTAACATTTCTGTGTACCTTTTCCTTTGTGGCAAGTCCGGTGGAAAGAGTACCATGGTGCCTGGCAGTGCAATAGGCTTTGAGTATCTGTGCGAGGTTGTGCGCGGGGCTTCACCGAGCCCCGTCCTCCGAGGAGAGCGGCTGTGCTCTGTTAGCATCTGAACGGGGAAGGTGGAAGCCCAGCGGGAGCTTCTGCCGAGGCAGAACCGCCGAGCTCCCGTCCTCTTCCTCTCCAACATGGCACATCTCCCTGTGCTGCCTGCACAGTGAACCGCAGCAGCATGCCAGATTCCCAGACCTGGGTTTTTTGGACTAGGGAAAAAAAAACACGTACGTGTTAAAAGAGGAAATGTCGACGTCCTTCAGTATCAAACAGGTAGCACAGTTTAGCATATCTCTCGTTCATGCATCAACATAATATATAGAGAGTCTAAAGACTAGCCCTAAAGGAAATAGCGCTCACTGGAAAAATCAAGGGAAGATTGCTAAAATACATCACCTTCCAGGGACTGCTCTCCTTCCTGCCTGTAAGGAAGACGCAGCGAAGTGTGCCAAAGACAGGGGTCGTTCACAGGGATCCAAGTGTGAAGTCTTCAGGTGAAAAGCCATAGTGTGTGCGGAGGGTCAGACTGGGAGGGTGGAGAGATCTCTGGCAGGCATACAGCATAGGGTTGCAGGCATAAAATTTGGGTTTTAGAATTTGGAACACCAAAGATTGATACTCGTATACGCAGATTTCTGCCAATTAGCCAATGTCTTTAGAAGAACAATTTCTAACAGTAAGAAACTTAAAACCCGCAATCCTTGCAGTGACTTCAGAACTCCACAGAGGGAAAACAGGGTTTGAAAAAGAACCCATTAAACATTTAAATATTTCATTAAATATTGAACATTTCAAAAATTGTTTTTTAGCAAGTCTTGAAGTAAACCGAGCAGTATTTGGTAACAAAAGCTACCAGAAGTGACGAGGTCCTGCGACAGATAGAGCTTGGCTCTACATTTTGAAGCTGCAATAACCTCTCCTCCCTTGATTTGCCATCAAAACGAGATCCCTGGGCTCAGTCCAGAAGCTGTTATCTAGGTAAAACTGCTGGTGACATCAAGGGTATCAGGAGGTTTGAAAAGCATCAGAAAAAGAGCCAACAGGATAAAAACCAAAATTCTTGCAGCAGGCTGAATGCCTGAGCGGCAGCCGGTGCCCCGGTGCTGCAGAGAGGTGCACTGTGATGCTGCGGCCGTGCCAGCCGTACCCAAACAGTGAAGGGTCAGATTCTCCGGGATTTTGCAGACATGTAGAAATTTTAAGGTATTTTTGTGATCTACTGTCAGTGCATAGGGAATCCTTGCCCAAACCAGCAAACGATAAGCCATTGCTTAAGTTTTGTTGACATCAATAGAAGGCAAACCTTGCCAGCAGCACAGATCAGTCCAGCGCTGAGATCTGAGCACATTTTTTGTGCTTTGCTGAATCAAAGTTGCTATCTATAAGCATTAGAGGAAAATCCAATCCTGTCTAATGTCTGTCTTTCGCTGAGATCAGGAGTGAGAAAACGCACTTAGCAGTTTTTTAGTTGAAGATTTGCTGCAGTAACAGGAAGTTTTGGATGCCTCTCTGTTATGACACGTTTTTCCCTTTTTAGATCAAAACAAGACCTGCGGGTGCAGCCTGCCTGCCCCCCCGGGCGATTCCTTGGTGCTGCAGGGTTCAGCTGCAGTTACACCTCCCTGTTTTAAAAGGCTGAACTAGGGCCGGTCTGTACGGAGAATCGTTGAGGTCAGTTTCTTGCCATGTCCCAGTCAACACGCTGTCCCTGTGCATCACTTTGCCCTGTGAGAGTAGTCAAAAACCTACTTCTCCACTCGCCTGGCCAAGCCCCATCATCGCTCCCCCCTCCCCAGCCACATCTCGCTGCCAGGGGAGGAGAACCAAGACTGATGGCACTGGGTTCCCCGTGCGTAGTGTTGGCATTGAGTCAGGGGGTTTTATAGCAGCACGTTGGCTTTTCTCGCTGAATTTTGATTAATGGAGCAGGCGGGAGCTGCTGCTGTCTCCCAGCTCCTGTGGCTGACAGGGGTGAGCCTAATCTGATGTTTAAATGGATTTGGAACGTGTCCGTGGCTGTAGCATCCCTGTCCTGAAGGAAGGACCATCTGCTGCAAGATAACCCAATCTCGGAGGGCTCTTGCTTCAGGTCTGTTTGAAAAGAGAGGTGACACACGTAAAATGTGAGGGTTTTCCTGATGCTTGCTAATTTGGTGGCCAAGAGGCAGCTCATGTTAGAGACTCGGGGTTTTCAGTTGCCTTGTTTTTCCCACCATGCTCTGCCCTGTCAGAGAACATCGGCAGAGAATTTTGTGGGTGCTTGTTACAGATGCAGATGGGAAATCACTCCTACATGTAAACCCAATGTATTACTACAAACAGCTAACAAATTTCTCTGGTTGTGATTTGTGTGAAATTCAGAGAAATCAGTTTCGTGAAGATTGGATAGTGTCTCCCCTGGGATATGAAAAAATTGGTGGAACGCATGGGATAACAGTGAAAGACAGATGATGGAAATGTCTGCGATAGATTTGGGAGAGCAGGTTGTATTGTTGTTTTTTGACTGGCACCTCTGAAACACAGGCTACTGCATTGAAGGATGCCGAGATGAGAGCTCACAAGCTGCTTTTCCATTTTCCCTTCTGTGTCTGACAAATCTGCACCAGATGCAGCCTGCATGCTATTGCACAGCTGCCGTCGCTGTGTTGTGCCTGTCCTGGTGCGGCGCGTGGCTGCGCAGGGAAGGGGCAGGCTGGGGGTACCGGCAGAGCTTGATGGGGCTCAGATACAGCCTCTGATTTAGGAGAGCTGTACCCTGTCATCAGCACGATGAGGAGGATGAAGCTAACACCTCATTTGCCTTTCCCGGGAGGTTTGATCCACAGTAGCAGTGCTGCTGCTGCTGCCAGCAGTGTGCTGTTCCCTGATGGAAATCGGTGGAGAAGCTCTGAGTTCGTCAGTGTAATTACAGGAGGAGATCCTGTGCGGTACGGAGGTGTAATGGGGGGGGTTGATTAGCTGCTAGACTTGAGTGCGTGCTGCTCAACCCACCACGAGAGCTGAGAGCGGCGACAGTGGCTTGCCATCCTCCCACGCTACCGGTGTCACAGCCATTGGAGCGGCTGTTGTCCCCGTCCCTGGCTGGTTAAACACTGGTGTTACGTTCCTACATGGGGTTTTGACGTCCTACTGTGGGCCATGGAAGTGTTATATTCAGTTTTAGGGCAGTCAGCACCCAGACCAGCTTGCAGAGATGTGCTTGCCTTTGCCCACCGTGCTGTCACAAGACTCGGCAGAAGCCACCACGTGCTGGAGCCGCATCCGGGCCGCTGTCGTGCCTGGGGTCTTCCCTCACCTTGGGCTCCTTGGCATCCTTGGTGACCATTTCTGTGTGGGCTTCAAGCTCTGGCCACGCCTCAGGTGGCTGCAGGCAGTGGCCTTTTCTTCTGCAGGTGCGTTTGCTTGATTCAGGAGCCTTTTAATGAGGAATTTCACATCCCCTGTTTTGTTGATTTCATGCCCTTGTTTTCTTTCTTTTTTTTTTAAACCCAAGGTTTGTATTTCACTTGTCTGGTAGTCAGACTCCATTATTTGGGGCATGGTGTTTGAGATGACTGTTTGTTTAGGGATTTCAGTGCAAATCCTGAGCTGTTAGGGCTCGCATAGGGAACGCGCGCCCTTTCCCAGCAAGTTCATTCCTCCCTCTCTTCTTTCCTCTCCAGAAGAAACAAGGAGCATCTGAAAAACTGTCTGGCAGGGAGCGAGGGACGCCAGCAGAGCTGTTCCTGGGGAGGAGGGGAGGTCGCTGATGGCTGGCGCTCAGGGTTGCCACTCGGGGAGAGGCACCGAGGCGGGAGTGCAGACCCCGGGTGCCCAGCGAGGAGCCTGGCCTGCCCCGGCTCCCCTGAGCCCTCTGTCCAGATAACCTGGTCGGATCCTGCTTGTGATCCCTGCAGGCTGCTGGAAGTTGAAGCCTTACACCATAACATTGCTTGAGTATATTTCAATAATTTAGAGCCACAGGTCTTATGTGGTTTGTTCTCTAAAGATTGATTTAGCTTCTTATTAAGGGAATTGGGAATTCAGTGTGAAAATCTGAACAAAATCTAGGCAGGTTTTTTTTTTAAATATCCACTAGTGTAACTCACCGGGGAGAAGAATTTCAAAGCTTGTCCGACCCCATCTTGAATTTTTGATTCTCTTTCCTTCCTATTTGCATTCCCAAGGTGTTCTTATTAAGGAAGAACACCTCAGCATTATTGTATTACCTTTAAATAAGCTACAATCACTTTAAGGAGCTCAGGATAAAAAAAATCCGCTAATACTTTGATTCCTATCCCCCCCGTCCAGTTTTCAGAAGTTTGATGATGCAGGATGTGGACTGCGTGTCAGTGGCGGGTAGGCAGCCGTGATGGCGCGGCGCTGCCCAGCGAAGGCCCGTCTGGCCGCAGTGCCCGCTGGCTGTCGGACGGTGCGGGACGCAGCGGGGCTGGCGGGGCCTGGCTCTGGAGCAGCGCGGGGGCTGCGCGCAAGGCGCTGGCGGCCGCAGCTCCTGGGGCAGGTGCGGATTTCGCCTTCGGGGCAGCTGCGTGGGCCGTTGCTCTCGGCTGGTTGCTGGGTGCAGAGAGGGACCCCCCACCCCCCACCACTGCAGCACCTTGGGGCAGATCTGCGCCCTGCGTGCCATCGGGCTCGGGGCGTCACGCGCAGGGACAAATGGCGCGACTGCGGGGCCGATGCTGCAGCGCCGGATCACGCCGCCGCCGCCGCCATGGGCATCCCCATCCGATGCCCTGGGCTGGCCCCACGTCCCATGGCTGGTGCCGCGCGGGGCTTCACCCGGGGACACGCCGACACCACGCCACGCCACGTGGAGGTGACGCTGCGCCACGCCACATGGCTCCCGTGGAGGTGACGCCGCGCCACGCCACATGGCTCCCGTGGAGGTGACGCCGCGCCACGCCACATGGCTCCCGTGGAGGTCGCGTTGACGCCACGCCATGCCACGTGGCTCCCGTGGAGGTGACGCCGCTCGCGCTGCAGCCTCTGTGCTCACACCGGGAATCGTAAGCTGCTGAAGCGGCGTTTCTCCGCAGATGGCTCAGAAATGCCATTTCTTTTTTCTTGGAGATTTTGTAAACTTAAAAGAGAATCATGAAAAAGAAACGTTCTCCCCTGTCCAGCCCATTAATTCAGCCTGCTCAGGACAGAATTAACCTTGGCAAGCCTTCCAGAGGAGAGAGTCATTCTAACCTTAAAAATCTGCTGATTAAAGCTGGTTTCAGGAATTCGATCTCACTTACTGCATTGGCTGAGCGCCCAGCCTGGCATTAACATAGCCACAGACACACAGGCCTCTGTGTTTTTTACCTCCCCGATAACAAAAAAAAAAAAAAGAAAGCCCAGCTAATGAAACCCCTTTTGCCTGTTTTGAGCAAGAACTCATTGTAAAGACTGTTTTAGCTGGCGGCATGAAGTGTGCGTTGGCTCCCTGGCCCCGAAGGCCAGCCGGGGAGGTCGCCGTGCTCTCCTGATGAGCGGCAGCGGTGTGTGGAGCTGCCCTCTGCGACCGGGCGCGCGGCAGAGGGGTTCGTCGCTGCTCCGCGTCAGAGCTGGATCAGCGGGGCCGAGCGCAGGGAAATTGCCTCTCTGCTCCCTCTCGCTGTAAACCCACACGTACTGGGCTAACAAGCTTTACATTTTATGTTGTCTAACAGCACTTAACTCATTAACCTTGAACATCCTCCAAAACAATAAGGCTCAGATTTCTAAGGTTTCTATTTATATCTCAAGCATTTTTATACCTTTTTATCCAAAAATTAATGTAGTTTTTATTGCTGCCATCACTCATCTTGTCTTTACTCCAGACACTGGGTTTCCACGGTTTTTCCCACTGCAGTGCATTTCTCCGCAGCCATGTTACCTCTCGGTGCGAATGCACGGTGACCGTGAAGAAGAACTCCCCACTTCTTAAGGGGGGTTCTTACATGTGGGTTGTCTTCATCCCAGCTACCCGAGTTAGAACACGAGCCCCAAAACGTCAGTCCAGAACGAGATTCCCATGTCGTGCCACATGGTGGGGGAAAAGAAAAGAAAAATTTTAAAAAATCATTTCTATATTCTGGATGCTTTGTAAATTCTGTGAACCGTTAGGGTTTTGTTAATGATCTGCTGAAATACTGAAAGCCAGTTTCATCGAGGTGGAATGCTTTTATGTAATTCATTATTGACACCTTCAGAATTACATGCGAGACAGATCTGGAGATAGAGAGCAGCTTTCCTACCAACTAAATGCAGCCAGCTACAAGGAGCTCAGCATTAGTGCTTGTCATTATTTTTGTTTTAATCATGGTGAAGCTTTGACTGACTTCGCTGTAGAGCAAGTGGGGGTGTGCTGGTATATACTGATACATATTGATGTATATTGCATGAGGCACTATGGGTGTTCCTTGCGGTTGCGAAGGCTCCTTCAGCACCGTGCTCCAGACCAGCTTTCCCATCCTCACTGGGGAGCTGGTCGGACTGGAAGATGCTGCACCTACCAAGCCGCTTTCTGGAGCGGGGGGACCAGCTCTGAGTCAGCCGAGCCAAATGTTAAAGACCTTTTAATGCAGTCCCCAGTGCCGTGCAGCCAGGAGTCGCTGTCAGGGATTATCTTGAACAAACGCCGTCTGCTTTTCCCCAGGCTGAGTGGTGGGATTTAAATGTTAAGCTTTTCTTTGGATTATTTTCTGCAAGTTTTTTTTCCCCTCTGTTTTTCGTCCCTGCTTTTTCTGTGTGTGGAATGTACCCTTGACACATTTAAAAACATTATTAATCTTTGTCATTTGTATTTTAAAAATAACTTGGTGATAGCAGCCAGCAGTGCTTAAATCCTTTCTAATTCAGGCTGACCTTGTGAGTGGTGATCTCTGGGAGGAGACGCTGCTGCCAGCCTCCCCGCGTGCTCGCCGATGAGTGTGTGTGTTTAACGACGCACCTCCATGCTCGCCCGTTACAGGGCACGCTAACGATGTCGGGGCTGGCAAGCTTGCTGCTTGCAGAGTGTTTGTGAGGTGCCCTCCAGACAGAAGGATTATAAATGGAGATTTACTGGCCCCTCTGTGTTCGTGCAAACGCCGCTGTCCTGCGCTGGGGGACAGCGTAGACGGAGCCGTGTCCCAGCGTGGGCTCGTGCGTGGGTGGGATAACGGCGTCACCGGGGCACGCGCACGGGGCAGCCCCACCAGCGCCGGCAAAGCCTTGATGCCACACATCAGCCTTCGCGCCGCTACGGATGCCGTGGCAGCCGAATCTGCAGAAACAGGTTATTCGAGACAACAGAGGTGGTGATTTAGTGATAAGTTTTTTCCAGTACCCATCCACTTAGGTCCCACTAACACGGCTTGAAGCGTGGCTGAAGCCAGGGCCATCCCGTCCTGTGGTCACCGCTGCTGGGAGGATGCTTGGTGACAGTTCCTGTATCCCAGCCTGGTGAGGACGCCCGGTAGGGTGCAGACAGGGCTGCCAGCGGGTGAAGAGAAGAGCACGCTAATCATGAGAGTCGTCATAATTGATGCAGTCGCTGGAGTTAAACAAAAAAAGAAATTCCCCTTAAAAATCCCCTGCAGTTGGATTTTTTTATTTCCTTCTGTAATGGCAGAATATTGGTGTGCCTAAAATACACACAGCTCACGATCTTCCAGGGGAAATATCTGAAGAAAGCTGTGAGCAGATTGCTGTGCCGTTGCAATCTCGCATTTAAGGAAAAATAATCACCTTCAGTATGGTAGAATATATCATTACACGCACACCCATCCCCCATGTGCACTATATTAAAAGTCATCAGAGTCAGAAAATAATATTGCTTTCTTAATAATAAACAAATCTTGTGGACAGGAATTGTACCGGGATCTTTTAAATTAAAAACAGTTTTGTGTATTTGGTTTGCGCTGGTTTAGCTTCCAACCAACAGCTGTGTTGAAAAGTTTTAACCTACTGGAAATTTGATTTTGATTCCTTCGCCTTACTGATTTCAGTTAATCAGAGAAGCAGAGTTCATTTAGGAAGAAGAAGAAGCAGCAAATGTATTTTGGCATTTTGCTGTATAACATAGCTGACAGCAATTTTTTCACTTTACAAATCCTAAATTTTCAGTTTATGTACCCAGGTGATAAACCATGGAAAAGAGATGTTTGTGTTGTGTTTTTAAAAAAAAAAAATATGTTCAAGCAAGGATCAAAATGCAGGTAACCAAACCCTCGTCAGTGTCCCGTGTCAGGATGCAGAGCACCGTCGGGGCTCCTCCGCTCTGGCCGAGCCACAGGTGAACACCACGCGCCAGGGCTGTTAGCAGAGTGATTCTGTAACCTGTACGACATTTAAAACAAAATTTGGGGATGCTGTACTCTGGTGTTGTGTGTTACAGCCCTGGGCTGACCTCAGAAATGGCATCCTCTGTAGCAGGTAGCGTGCTGCCACTGCTGTCCCCGTCACTGCCTCCCTGGGTGATGGTTTCCTTTGCTAACCTGTCTCTGCTTTCTCTCTTCTTTTGTCCCTAGTGCTTGTACGGCTGCTACGTCCACTCCTCCATCATCCCCACGTTTCACAGAAGGTGCTACTGGCTTCTGCAGGTAGGATGGCAACAAGTTCCTCTCTCAGGGGGTGATCCCACGGAGTCCCTACGACCGTGTTTGACTTCTGCCGGGGAGGTTGGCGGTCCCGTGCTCCATTGCTTGGGGGGATTTTGTTCGTTTGTCTGAAGGTGGTGGAGATTTTCTTAGTTGTATGTCTCTGTTCAGAGGTGTGATAACTTTCTCTAGCAAATATAGAGATGATGCTGGCTCAAATGTTCCCTAAACAGAGAGTCAGCTCAAGTGAGACTTTTTTAAGGTTTTTAGTTGGATTTTCCCTCTCTGAGGACTTTCAGATTTTCAGTTGTGTTTTCCTGTTCTGAAGCGAGGCAGGCACAGTAGCTCAGGAAGCTGACTGCTGTACTGGCACACGACGGCATGGGAGAGAAGCCAGCCCTGTGACTCTGTTTGAATTTGGGGTGAGCCTTGTGGCCGGCCTTGCGGTGGATCTGCTTTCCTCTGGTGGGGAGGTTGCTCTCGAGGGAGATTTTTGAGGTCATTCAGTGATTTTTCTGATGGCTGTTGTGGGCACAGTCAAGCCCCTGGAGGACTCAAGTGGAGTTTTCCTTGTATTTCTGCAGGGTTTGGGCAATGGTCTGATCCCCCCAGTGCTCCTTGGGCTGCGGTCGGTGTGCTCAGGTTCACGTGCGGGAGTTTGCCCGGGGTGGGCGTTTGCTGGACTGAGATGCTAACCCTGCGTTTGTGGAGCCGTTTATATTATTGACTGGTTACCCTTGCTTACAAAGTGGAAGCCATTTATTTTCTTTTGTTAGAAAACAGCATTTGACACATACTATAATAATATTATTGTTTTAAAGATTAAGCCCCCACAGTCCTGAAAACAAACAGGTCTGAGGAAAGCGACATCTGTTTCAAGAAGCAAATGGAACATAATCCCTTTTTCCCCTCGGTTTTGCAATTGTGCGTCCATATTAAAAAAGAAGATGCTGCCGCTGTCCCTGCTGCCTGAAAGATGCGGCACAACCCACAGAGGACGGTGCCCACACCATGGGCGCGATCAAAGGGAATGTGCACAAAATGTCAGTGTCCTCTGTGGTGTTTATGTGTGTCAGCTCTGTTTCCATCCTCTGCATATAAATGCCACATGTAAGTAAAGGGGAAAACACAGTGGGAGCAGGATTTAACCTCCACGGAGGAAAGCTGTGGCTCCACTGAAAATGCAGCATGACCACGTTGATGCTGCAGATGTTTAGTGCTTTTCCCCGCAGCCGCTTGAGGTCCTGACCTGCATCCGCGGTTGGATGCAGCAAGAAGCGAGAAGAGGGGGAGCGGGGTATAGGTGCACCTCAAAAAGCCATTAAATATTCACGGTTCAGTGCGCTGAACTGAGCAAAACCTCTAAACTTACAGTCCGGTTTGCCCGGGGCGGCAAGACAGCTGCTGGCGTGGTTGTTCAGCATCTATCTCTGCTGGTGCCCATGATGGATGGTGTGACATGAGGATTCAAAGGAAGCTCTGAATCCTCTCTGAATAACTGCCAGCACGGCATGGTGGTGCTTCCTGAGCAGTGTCTGTCCCAGGTGTCCCTCTGAAGGCAGAGAGGACCCAGGCAGGCAGAATAGCATGCCACTTGGTTCCTCTGCTCTTGCCTACGCAGGAACAGGAGTTCGGGCTGGGGCCTGGTGGAAGCATTCTCCATCCACTGCCCTGGGAGCTCGGGGAGGTACCGGCGCTGCGTAGGGTTGAACGCTGGCACAGGTCCCCCGTGTCAGCAGCAGCCCCTAGCCCAGGCACAGTCACTGCAGGCGCTGGAAGGTTTCCAGCATCCCTGATGAGCAGCTCAGCTTATGAAGTGCTTCCACATAAACTGAAAATGTTAAGGCCGGCTCGTCTTTCCGAAGAAATTCAGGGCAGAAGCGGAGTCCTTCCTATCAGATCCCAAGAGGAACAGATGACACACAATCAAACTACAGAGCTCCAACCTAAAATTGGGCTGTGACCTTTAGGGAGGTTCGCTCCCAAACCGCAAAGCTTTTTCCATTAGCTTTAAGAGAGTATTTTCTAGCTTTGCCCATCTTTGCATCAGGAAATTTCCCCTGGTTTCGACGTGTTACCCAGCAGCCTGAGTGATGCTTGCATAGCCCAAGTGCTCCCTGACCATGGGCAGTCCCCAGATCGTGCTCCATTGCGGGCTGGCCAGCCTGTGCTTGTCCCCCTAGACGTCCTCCCCTGGTAGGTCCCCCCTCTTATCTTCAATCGCAAGCTTCGTATTTCTTTTTATTTTTGTTGCGTGCTACCTAGAAGTATTTCTGGACTTGGCTCTTGTGGCAGTTAGCAAGCTGATATCTAATGAGTAGCATTACAGCACCATAGGATCTTCTTACCTGTACCCTGACATCTGGTTTGTCCACGTTTGGAGGGGGTGTGTTGATGTTTAGGCATCTTCTTTGCTCTGATAATTGCTTTGGATTGAGGTGAGTGGACAGGAAGTACGTTTCTTAGGAGCCTATTTATAAAACGTGATGCAGGACCTCTTGCTGTGGGTGTAGTATACTGGTGTTCAGAAACAAGGACTCGTGGTGCCCTCGCTGTGGGAGGAATTGGGGTCTGTCATTCATGTCAGTATCTCCCAGGCATAAAGGGGCATCCTTCAATCATGCGCTCAAGGTTATGCAGCTGGAGAGAAAAGAGCTGGCCAAGAACCAATGATGCTTTTCTAGTGTCTGCGCAACGTTTCCGTTCAGCTCCACGGTGAATTTTGGGCGAGTGAGACCAGGAGAGAGGCAGAAGGTATTTTGTGCGTCTGCTTCAGAGTCTTCCACTTCAACACCACCCTAAATGACTTTCATATTCCAAAAGGGGCACAGACAGGGCAATGTTTAACATCAACCTCCAGCAAAAGGTTTGGCTCTTCAGTTCACAGAGGCAAACGGGTGACTTTCCCTTTTTTCAGAGAGAGATGTAGTACCTTCCTGGGATATGGAGTGCTCTGCCTGCGAGTCTCTGGTCAATAGGAAATAAATACAATTAGTCTGTGATGGCGCTTGTGTTTTATGGGATGATCTTCCTCCAAATTCTATTGTCAGGTTAAATATTGATTAAAAATCCCCATGCAATTGTTCTTGATCTTTTCTGAGTAGCATTTTCAGCATAAAGGCCGAGACTCAGACAAGCCACAGAGACTAGCAGTCTCTCGTGTGCATTTATGCTGTGTTATACCCATTAATTATATGTTGGTATCCGATTTCTTGCTTAAACAACTTTGTGTTGTCATTTGATTGACACAACGTGCCTTCTCCCTGCATTCTGGTCAAAGGGAGAAAAAAGGAAAACCAGTCAGCTTGAACCGTCAGCAGGCAAAATGCAGTTTTCTGAGTCTCTCCTATGAGAAGTGACCCTGCCACAGGCAGAGACTGTGGTGCGGTGACTGCGGTTGCGGTGACAGGTCTGTTGGACCAGGCACCACAGCTGAGGTCGTCTCCTCTCTATCCTGAAGGGGGTTTACATTTTTGAGACATTTCAAGCTTTCCTGATAGTGAATTTTAAATGCTGCCTTACCCCAAACACCCGTAGTATTTTTAATAAGTGCTGTAATTGTAGAGCAAGCATCGTAGTGTCTCTGCAGGAGATGGTCCATCCCTGGGTGCTAGCAGCCTCTGACATGGACCTCTTGGAGCTGAGCGAAGGGATGATGACCAAGATGGTGGCAGTGTTTTCCTACATTGGTTTTTCATATTTTTCTATCAGCTTTCTGATTTCTAGAAATACAAGATCATGCTCTGACCGACAGGCAGGGAAAGGGCAGGGCTGAGGAGGTGGGTGACCTCTTGAAGGGCGCTGGAGAGGACTCTTCAGTAGCACTTTTTTTTTTCTTTTTTTTTTTGCATTACCTGTTAGCTTCCTAACAGAAGCAGTGCCCCAGCTGTTTGCAGTCAGTCAAACACAGAATGGCACTGCTGAAGCCTTTTTTCAGGTGTGAGTGATGGCAGGTCCCAAGCTCCTGGAAAGGCTTCAGTGCCCAGACACTGTCACTGGGCTTGCTGGCTCATCTGCTGGCAGGACGCACGTGTGCAGGCCTTCAAAATAGCACTGGATTTTCTGTCAAGGGAGAAAGAAGAAGAAAAAAACCCCTGTTTGTACTCATAATGACTAATGCAGGGAAAATGTGGCTTCTCAGATACAGACAACTTTCAAACATTGGCACAGCTGAGTAGCGAAGTGCAGCGCTCCCTTCTGTGTATTGGTAATTGGCACCCCAGGAATTTCAAATTAATCTAGCTGCCAGGCTCCCAGGGCTGGCTGCTGTTTTCGAAGGTTATTGGAGGCGGGCTTCATCTTTGCCCATGAATAGCAATACGAAAAATATTTTCTCTTTAAACATTGGATTCTTCATTCTGATACACTTGAATATTCAGCTGTTTATTACTATTAATGTCTACACTGATGCCTGATGTTCCCTGAGTGTCCCTTCCTAAAATGCAGCTCATCTGAAAGCTGTGGGCAGAAAGTATCAAGGTCTGAAAATCAGTTAAAACATTTTATGTGACTTCTGCAGCTGTCCTGTGAAAATTTGGTGTTCATTCTGTATTTTTTTGCCTGAAATTTTCCATTATATCCTAAGTGAGAGGAAAACCTTCCCTTTTGGGGTTTTTTTTTTTGATGGTGTCCCAGCAGAGCAGCATTTCCCTGTCTTGATCACGTGTGCTGCACTGCATCAGCAGCATCTTCCACGTCCCTGGCTGGAGTAGCACAGACAGCTTGAGGATTTTGGTCTTTTTCAACATAAATTGGAAGCATTACAGTCTCATAAAAATTCCTGAGACTTTTGCTTAGTAATGGGTTTTTATTTTTCATTGGGGTAAAATAGAAATGACTGGGCAATAAAGCATTGAAGATCGTGCACTGTATGTGGGCACTTTAGGTCGGTCCCATATTGTTGGGGAGACAGGTGTAAGTTAGACTCTCAGCATAATGAGGCTTTGCAGTTTTTCTAACGGGAATATAAACTGTTGCTGCTACGCTAGCACATTTTCCCAAAGTGAGTTTTAACCTATGTGATGAAATTAAGTGTGTATTGAACTATAGCAGAGTGTGGGACAGGGTACCTAACCAGCGTTGGCATGGCCCAGCATCCCGAGCAGGGAGCTGTGACAGCCCACAGCATCACGGCACGGATGGGCCGGGTGACCTCAGGACAGCGACTCATCGGTCCGAGGTCCACGATCCTGTCCAGGAGTGACGGCAGCGATGGTACTCACGACCTGTGGTGGAGGCACTTGGGGACCTGTGGCCTTTATGCTATCTACTTTTGCAATGTCTTCGTGCATGGTCCCTCCCCTCTGCAGAGGCTGTTACTCAGTGCATGCCATAAAGCTAAGCAAATCCGGAAGAGAGCCCCAGCCAAGATGGGCCACGATACCAAGCGGAGAGAGGAAGTCCTGCATTCCTAAAATGCGGCCACAGACGAGGTTGAAAGAAAGAATAAGTCCTGCCTTTCTCATGTTCAAGATGTCATAATTTCTAAAGGCTCAGGTGTTTCCTGACTGCTGTAATGCTCTTCAGTGCCCCCCTCCAACCCAAGCTTTGGATTCTCCTTTTGTGGTGGTGTGATGGGGAGAAGATGACGTGAACCCCTGGTGAGATTTCTGGCAGGCACATTCTGGCAGGCACAACCTGTCCCTTTGCATGCCCTCACATTCCCACGAGTCTCTTCCCGATGGTCTTTTTTCACCTCACGTCTCCAAAGACGCAGGAGCTGTGTTTGCCAGCCTTCAGAGACGCCACTCTCCATTAAGTCTTTGCTCTTCTTGTGCTTTCAGCCCCATTTCAAGGACTAAACTCTGTTAGGTTGTGTTGTTCTTCCTGGAGTTCTCCGTTGCCTCTCCCGCAGATGTGCAGCTTGGCCAGGGTGCCAGCCGTCCCCTTGGCTGGGAGGACGTCTCCTTCAGCAGGATCAGGCACACCTCAGTGTCTCTTCTGCACAGGCGTCTTGTTGGAGAGGATTATTTCTGCAGGACCAGGCAGGGACCTCCCACCAGCGGCTGAGTATTTACAGAACAGCCCTTTCAAGCACACGTGCTTTAATTGCCTCGGATTCCTATTTTTAGTGCAAAGGGTGCGCATGGAGCTATGCTGTGTGAGTAGACATTAAGTGTAGGGGAGCACATGGCACTCCCAGGAGAGCAGAATTGTCTTTTGCATTGATTTAGCTCTGAGCTGCAACAGAAAAAATGCTTTTGATACCCACTCTGGCCAAGAGTCAATAGGATGCAGCAGCTGGTCCCCGTGCGTCTCTGCTGGGCTTCATGATGCTTCCCTGTGCAAAAGCATTCTCGGTGAATGAAAAAGTTGTGGATACCCTTTTCAGGCATCTTAATATTCCTTTGATGTGATCTCTCTGAAAGACTGCTCTCTTCTTTCATCTTCTCATCGGCACTTTTTGAAGGCACGGTGCTCCTTGCCATGTCTCTGCTGCCTTGCGATCACAGGAACAGCCGTGTCTCGAGACTTCCCATCACGTTATTCAGGGAGCATTAAAGATGTGGAATCAGTGGAGCTCTGCAAAAAGTCTAGCACAAATGCTCCAAAACTTCATTTTAACCATTATTAGAGATAGCTTTAACAATAACAATTCATGTCATGCTCTGCTGTACTCCAGTGTTTTCTTGAAATAAAGATGAAGCAAAAGCCACGGCTCCACGTGCTGCATCGCTGGAAGACCTCTCTCCTCTCGCCTTCATCAAGCCTGAGAGGAACCGTTCCTCTCTGAGAGGAGCCAGCTGCTGCCGATGTGCTCCTCATCGTCTCCCTCCTGCTTGCTCCCGCGTCTCCCCAGGGCATCAGGGCTGCTGTCGCTGCCAGCTCTCGTGATGGGCACTGGGTGTCATGGGCGGTGGCAGTCACTCTCTTCTCCCTGACACTCGTGCCCGCTCACTGCCTTTGGAAAATCTCCTGTGTTTGGCAGCCAAGTGGAGGGAGCTTCTGCACCCTGGGCATTGTGCTGGCTGAGGATGGAGACGTGTGCCGCTCGTCTCTCGGACTGGTGCTTGGCCAGCGCGGTGGCTGTCTCTGGCTCGTAGCTCGCTGACGTGCGGCTCCTTTTGGTGAAGGATCGTGCCTGACGGTGCTTGGCTGGTTTTGCCGAACCCCTGGCAGGCAGAGCCCCCCAAGCAGCACATGGCCACCCCAGGGACGGGATGGGTGCAGTGGTGCTGAGCCCTGCCGGGATAGCCAGGGCGAGCAGCCCCAGCGTCGGCACTGCAGTGGTTGCCATGGGTCCTTTTGGATAATATTCTGTTTTCCACTTGTCTTCCCATCCCCTGGCTTGCTTTCAGAGCAGCTGCACCCATCGAAACCCACCTTCAGTCTTAGTCTTTTTTTAATGCAGACACACAGAGATCTATTCAAGTTAAAGGCTATTTTTGCTTGATTTTTCCTCCCAAGTTTTACTTGCTCACTAGCGTTAGCTTCTCATAGAGTCTTCACCTTCACTAAAATTAAATTCCATCTGGCAGAGCTCATCGTGAGCTGTCTTCATCCCAGCCATCTCCTTCCTCTTCCCAGGAATGAAGCTGTGCTGTGCACCATGCTCCAAAATCGCCCTGTTGAGTTTCACAGAGAGCTCGTCCTGTTTGCTGTTAGGGGAAGCACAAAACGCTGGAGGGAACAGCAGCTACAAGAGCCCTCTTTTCGGGAGAGCCGGCAGCGCATCTGGGTTTTACACCCATTGTTGCACAGCAGGCTGCAAAAATAAATCAGAATGTTGCTTTCCTGAAAAACACTTTTCGTGACAAAAGTCTGTAGCAGATAAAATTGAGCTTGCAACTCAGGCTGGGACATACCTTTCTATCAGTCTGGATACCTTCAAAACAAAGATGTGTTTTGACACCTGCAGGATGAGTAAAATGGGACTGCGGAGAAAGGCAGCAATAACCCTCTGCTGATGTTCCACCGAAGGGGAGGTGGAAAGGATTACAAATGAACTGGTGTCTCAGAGGCTGGAAACATTTTAGCAGGAGAGCTTTATCTTTTGTAATGTTTTTATAAATTATTTATTAACACACTTGCTGCATTTTCCTGAGAAATTGGATAGAAAAGCAAAATGTATAGCCAGCAGATTATATTCCAGAAGAAAGACGCCAGTGATTAAAAAACAATTTCCAACCCTTTCAAACACATAACTTTATTTTAGATGAGTAGTCTGCTATTTTTGTATTGCTCTCCACCATTTTAAAGAAAATCCCGGATTCGTTCCCTAGATATATGAGGAGACTGACGTTAATGCAAGCAAACTAAAAAGCAGTCAGAGTGCTTTAGTTGTTGCTTAAATAATCTGTTGTCATTTATAGAAGAGATGCATTTCCCAAGCTGCTGTGGGACGTGCCTGGGTTGCTAATCAAGAGGAGTTGTTACATGGGTGACGTAAAAAAGTCCAAATCATGGCTGACTCCCACAGAAATGGAAAGCAGATTTTATGCTTTTGGCTCTCGGGGGAAGTGGTGTACCATTTGCAGTTTACGCCGTGGGGGATCGAAAGCAGCGTCTCCATCGCTTTATGGTCACCTGTAGCCCTGCCGTGCGCCATTCCTGCCGTGTGCCATCGCCTGCGGCCCTGCCATGCGCCGTCCCTGCTGCGTGCCATCGCCTGCGGCCCTGCCGTGTGCCGTCCCTGCCGTGCGCTGTCCCTGCTGCGGCCCTGCCGTGCGCCGTTCCTGCTGCGTGCCATCGCCTGCGGCCCTGCCATGCGCCATCCCTGCTGCGTGCCATCGCCTGCGGCCCTGCCATGCGCCATCCCTGCTGCGTGCCATCGCCTGCGGCCCTGCCATGCGCCATCCCTGCTGCG
>Ga0065711_1001626_pt1 | contig 41501 bp, 17 predicted proteins | sample Hoacrofraction12_FD_59098 | JGI IMG/M metagenome (GOLD analysis project Ga0065711, IMG submission 59098) | Hoatzin crop microbial communities from Cojedes, Venezuela - Epithelial fraction 12 v2 (version 2) | ecosystem: Host-associated > Birds > Digestive system > Esophagus > Crop | place...
GCTGGTGTTTCACCACCCTCATTGTAAAGAATTTCTTCCTTATATCCAGCCTAAACCTACCCTGTTTTAGTTTAAAACCATTACCCCTCGTCCTGTCACTGCTGTCTCTACTAAAATGGTCAAACATTACTTTAAATTCATTCAGTTTCAAGTAAACAAAATCAGATGAAGGGAGACATTGACAAAATACCATCTATAGTAATGCGCTTGATCTGTGTCCTGTGAGGATTCTTGGGGTCCTACATCCTCCTGAGGGGCACATACATATTTCTATGTAGGATCAAGGTTACATGGTTGTGCTTTGAAGATCCAGCTTCATTCTTGCCTCCACATTATGATGCCATCGCACATTCAGGGATTAGGGTTTCTCTCGGTTTCTTTGGTCCAGTGTTTTTTGTGTTGGATTTGGTTTTCCTTTGGCTGGCTGTTTTCTGCTGCCTCAAGGCTGAATGTCTGCTTACTCTGCACTGGGGTTTCTGCTTTGATCTAGTCATTCCCATTAAAGGCCTGTTGGCTTCAATAAGAGGAAGATTCTACTGAGAACCTTTGAAACTGCTCATGAAATATGGTTCTGTCACATGGGTGAACAGTATTGAAGATGTGTCCATGTGAGATTGTGCAAGTGCCATCTGATGTATCAACCAATATATCTTGAGGTATTGTCTTGCTAAGTATTTTTATTTTTATGTTCAGAGGCTGATTTGTGCCCTTCTTGAGTGTATTTGTACAGCTAAATCCTCTTCAGATTTGAAGTCTGTGAGTCCTGTTGACTTGGTGGAGCTATGGCATCAAACATCAGCTCCTCTAACTGGCATTTGCTGTCACTGGGTATGCCCCGCAACTCTGTGTAGCTCTATTTGGTCGGCAGTCAGATTTAAAAGCCATTAGCTCGCCGTGTGTCATGAGCTGCCTTTAACAGGCATTTTCACCCATTTCACCCATTATCCTAGTATTTTGACTAGCAAAACAGTTGTTTAACAACAAAACTGACATCTGAGATGTTAAAAGCAGCATCGATCAAATACTTTCTGGTTTCTGTTTGTATTGCTCCAGCTTGTGCCCTTATTTTGGTTATGTCTTTATCTGCTAGATTGGAGACCCTTAAATGCTTGTTGCTTTCTTGTTGTGAAGGTCCCCATGAACCATAAACAACTAACTTGTAGATCATTGTATGAAGATCTAAATAAGGTGCACTTAAGCCTCTCACTTCAAGGCATCTGCTCCTGCCTTTGAAACAGTTTTGTGCATCTACATTAAACCATCTTCAGTTTTCCACCTTTTTTATTCTTTGGACAATAATTCTGGATGTAGTATTCAAACATCATTGGGACGAACACAAAGTACTTGTAATTCTACTTCTTCTGTCTTTTAGATTTTTTTTTTATTTACTTGAAAATATTTTTTCTTCACAATTTCTTAGGCATTAACTATGACAGCTGTTATTTAGATCTCCTCTCAGTGCCTTTGAGGTCGGTGAAGTTACACTGAAGGCAGTGGAGATATACCAATTTATTATAGTACAAGTCTGGTCACCATCTGTAGTTCTTTTGGCTTTAATGGATATCTGGCATTTACAGCTGTTAGGAGAAGACTGAAGAAGTGACTGAAGAAAAAGTACTCTTCTGATGTTCTAAAAAGAGAAAACTGCTTGGAGGGTTCCTCTGCTTTATTGTGTTTCATGCATGAGAATAATTGTGAGTATAATTAAATGTAAATTTTAGATGCAGTCAGATACTTCTAGATCTGAACACAACAGCGATGCCTAAGGAGGAGGAATGATTTAGACAAGGAAGCTGATGGGAAGTCTGGCACAAGATCAGACCCGTGTGTTATTTTTCACAATTGTTTTCTTTTAGCTGTTTCCAGGATATACAGGGGTGCATAGCACAGTGGGATACAGCATTTGTGCAGCCAAAGGGTCATGGTGCAAGCCAGGAGTTGCATGTGTACAGCTTGTTTTAAGTCACCCAGTGATTCTCCAGTCCTGTCTCTGTGTCTCATGTGAACCTCATGAGGTTCCACAAGGCCAGGTGCAAGGTCAGGTGCAAGGTCCTGCATCTGGATCAGGGCAGCCCCTGGTACCAATACAGGCTGGGGGCTGAAGGGATTGAGAGCAGCCCTGCCAAGAAGGACTTGGGGGTACTGGTGGATGAAAAGCTGGACGTGAACCATCAACATGTACTCATAGCCCAGAAGGCCAACCGTATCCTGGGCTGCATCAAAAGCAGCATGGCGAGCAGGTCAAGGGAGGTGATTCTGCCCCTCTGCCCACTCTGGTGAGACCCCACCTGGAGTCCTGTGTCAAGCTCTGGAGCTCTCAGCACAGGAAAGACATGGACCTGCTGGGGCGGGTCAAGAGGAGGGACACAAAAATAATCAGAGGGCTGGAACACTTCTCCTGTGAGGAAGGCTGAGAGAGTTGGGCTTGTTCAGCCTGGAGAAGAGAAGACTGTGGGGACACCTGATTGCAGCCTTTCAGTACTTAAGTTTGTCCCCATCTTTTTTTAAAGTGCCCTTTTTTAGCAGGGCCTGTTGCAATAGGACAAGGGGTAATGATTTTAAACTAAAAGAAGGTAGAAGTAGACTGGATATAAGGAAGAAATTTTTTGCAATGAGGGTGGTGAGGCACTGGAACGGGTTGCCCAGGGAAGCTGTGGATGCCTTATCCCTGGAAGTGTTCAAGGTGAGGTTGGACGGGGCTCTGAGCAACCTGGTCAAGTTGAAGATGTCCCTGCTCACTGCAGAGGGGTTGGACTAGATGACGTTTAAAGGTCCCTTCCAACCCAAACTATGATTCTATGATTCTACTCCCTGGTGTTTGGGGAAGCTGGTGAAAAGTTACTCAAACTTCAAAAAGAGCTGATAGGAGAATGGCAGGCTGCTGAAGCAGCAACCGCACACACTGCAGAAGAACTCTTAAAAATATACCGTTGAACGTTTCTCACCACTGCAGTGATTTTTCCTGAAGACATCTCTGCCGAGTATTTTACATTGTCACCATTCCTTTTGTGAAGGAAGGTCAGAGTCTGTTGAAGTCAGTGGAAAGATTTCCATTGAATCCAGATGACTTGCTGGCTTTGAGCTGGACAGGTTTGCACCGATAGTCTTTTTGATGTTAGCGTTGTTTGGAAGGTTTGGGCCTTCAGTGATTTGTAATGGAAAAGATTACCTACTGTGAGCACAGGACTTAGAAAACTAGGCAAGGCTTGGAAAAGTCTCAGTTTCTTATCGTCTCTTAATAGTGGTTTATTTTAGTTTTGCTGGCAACTGCTTTGGTTTGGAAGCTGCCTGGACTTGCTTGGGAGCTCTGATTCCATCAGCAAGGAATGGTTCCTTGCTTGAAGCACCTCACCCACGTTTGACTAGCAGCGGCTCGCTTTGGTGGCTGAATCCCAAATGCTGGAAAAGCAACCTCCTGGTGGTATGGATGCAGTAGATTATGTGCAAGAGTAACGACCCCATTATCTATCTTGGCTTTTTCCCCCACTAGTGTTTTAGGTTCTGGATTTTTACTTGGAACCCCCAAACTCCCACTTTATTTATTTGTAGGAAAGCATGTCCTCTAACTCCAAGCCCTACATCTGTTTTTGTAGTAGCTTGTGCCTCTTGCAATTCCTTCTCCAGATGCTGCACTAGCCTCATGCATTTCTGCTGATAAAAGGGCCCTTCGTACACTTGTATGGACTTGTGTGCTCATGCTTTGGTATTGCAGAGGATCCTGCTTTCCTTTTATGCTCTGACTTTCGGTGGCTGGTGTGATAACATGTACGATGACATCATGCAAAGGCTATGTTCTAATGTATTGACTTTAACGTGTGAATAATTCGTTCTCACTGTAATACTGCCGAAGTTTTGTCTATCAAAGCTACAAATACCTGTACCAGGTGAAAAACTTTCTTCTTTATGGCATGCTGGTTTCCACCTTCTGCTCTATCCTGTGGTGGTCAGTCCACGCCTGCTGTTACAGAATTATAAAGTGGCTCTGCCATCATGGAATCGGCATTAAAACTCGACAGTGCAGTTATGCAGGATGGCCAGATAAAGCATGTGTGTCACTGTGAAGCTAAATGAGATGGATTATTCCATGTAACTTCCCTTAGATGTTCCGAATTTGTGTTTCTCATGTCTCTTCAAAATGTGCGATTACTCTGTACTTAGTTCATCTTCTTCTCCCCCCCAACAGTCAGAATGGGACCTGTACAGTGTCCAGGCGCCAGAACACCATCCAGGAGCTTTTGCAAAACTGTTCGGATTGCCTGATGCGAGCTGAGCTCATAGTACAACCCGTGAGTGCTTCTTGTTCTTCTTATCAAAAGTGATCATGAATATTACAGGGAATGAATGCTGTCTTGTTATCTGGACTCACAGGCTCTCCTTCTTCATCTCCTTCCTCCCCTTTCAGCTGTTTGTGTGAGGCAACTGGGTGTGGAATAGCACACCTCCTTCCTGGGTCTCTCTCTTCCGTCTGCACTCAGTGTTCAGTAAAACTGATTGAAAGACATCCAATTAAGAAAAGGGGGACTTCTTGATTTAAAAAAAAACCCCACCCTTCAAACAGACTCTACTGCATCTTATTTTTCCATTTTAGATCAAGACCACTGTCAATGTAAACAGCTGTTAATAATGTTATGACCACTTATATTTTCTTAGTGTGTCACCTGCAGAGTATCGTCATCATGTTCTGGGCCATGGTGAACCTGAACTGCCGTGGGAAAGACCTTCATTACCTTTATTTTATTTTTCCAGATGATTCCTAAAGAAGTAAATGAAACTAGATTAAAATATTCTTGATTGTTTCATCCCAAATACATACAGATTACACAGATGATCTTTGCTGTACACTGCACTGATATAAACCCATAGTGCCTGGGGGTGGGTTACTCACTGATGTTAGATTCAGTCCTGGTGAACGTGGGATGTCCCCTGTTCCTGCTGAAGTCAAGAGGAGGTGCAGGGTGGTAAGTGCATCCTGCTGTTGAAGCCACTGAGATGCAAAACCCATTCACAGTTCTGGCCGTAGATGTGATTTAATGCACACTTTTGGACCCTCTGTGGACAGAAAATTCTTTCAAGAGTGAACTCTCTGGTTAAGCGGTTCATTTCCTTTTCAGAGATACAGCATGTGTGAGCATGTTTGTATGAAAATCAATGCCAGAATAAATACTGCCTCTTGTTAAGCAGTAATACTATTCCAATGAAGTTAAAAGAAAGAAATGTTTACTTCCAGCTTGGTGCCACAACATGCATTGCTTTGTTTTTTTTCTTTTCTTTCTGAGGGACAAAGTCATGAGGTCCATCAACATTTTATTTGTAAAATCAAATCACAGCTGGGTTATGTTTTGTTCGGCGTGACTGTGTCAGTGTGGGATGAGATCAAAAAGCTATGTCTTCCTGCTGTGAAGCACCACGACCATGCTGGTCCACTGCACTGCGAAGGTGCATGGAGAATTTGCCTAGACTTTGGGTGATAAAGTGGGATGCAAATGTGACGGGGCATGGAGCTGGTCCCAGGCAGACAGAGTGCAGTCTGCGTTTTTGCAGGGGAGGAAAGTCTGAGAAGCTCAGGGAAACTTCTGAAAAATCAGGAGCAATATCAACCAGCTCCCGCTAGGACAGTGTTTGCTCTCATCCTCTAAACACAAAAGCATAAGGTCTTAAAAACTTAGCATACCATGTGAAGCCTTGGCTCCACTGAAATAAACATCAGTCAGGATGTGCTGTTCTTTATGGAAGTGCTTGGTTAGTATCATGTTTTAATAATTTTCTTTCAAATTTTATTTGTAATAAGGACTTTCCAGTGACTGTAGATCCTCTGTTACTTGGCCTTCTGCCAGTTAAAACTGGCAATCAGAGACCTAGCAGTTGAAACCTATCATGCTTCTTAAAAATAATCAGTGCTCATAACCTCTCTTTTAAAGAAAACAAGGTGAAGCTTAGGTGATGAATATTTAATTTAATATCCTATTTCTTTAATCTCTTTTTTTTGTTTGTTTTAGGAATTGAAATATGGGGATGGTGTCCAGATTAGAGGGAACAGAGATCTGGAAGAGTGTTTTGCACAAGCGAATGACCAAATGGATATCCTGGATGGGCTGATCAGAGAGATGAGGCAGATGGGCCAGCCCTGCGATATGTATCAGAAAAGGTATTGCCAGGGAAGGGCTGGGGGAGGGAAAGTGGCTGATAAGTTTGTGGTGTCTCAAGTGCTTGCCTTCTCTGGTGTTGCAGGATGTGACAGAAATCAGTAAGGTGGAACTAAATCTTTTTGGGGCATGCTAACATGGAGAAGGGCCTTGCAGTAATACATTTCTTACAGAATTTCACACCTTGGTTGTCCTCTTCAGACTTTAGTCAGTGTATTTTTTTCACAGCCTGTGCTTTCAACACTTTGTTTTAAATACTTGGTGCTCCAGTAGAAGAGATGAATTGCGTTGCTTCCATGTGTTCTGGGTGTTTTCCTCACAGATGCTAAACGGTTCCTTCCCTTTCAGGCTGCTTCAACTTCAAGAGCAAATGCGTGCCCTGTACAAAGCCATCAGTGTGCCCCGTGCCAGGAGGGCCAGCTCCAAAGGCGGTGGCTGCTACTCCTCTCAGAGTGGGTCAGGCTGGGATGAGTACACGAAACGTGTCACAAGTGAATGTTTAAACTGGATGAGGCAGCAGAAGGTAAATCTGTGCAAAACCCAGAGACAGTGCTAAGACCTGGTGTTGTTTATGAATGTCACATCACATGTAGTAAGGTTTTGGGTGCCAGTAGAAAATTAAAAGTACACATGAATGCTCATATATTATTCCAAGTTCCTCTTTTTTTTTTTCTCCAGTGTTATACATATAGTGAGTTTCCACTGAAATATGAACATGGATTTGGGGTATTCTTTTGCAGAGGAAAAAGTGTGGAAGCTAGATTTGAAAACTGAATGAGACACAGCTGTTAACATAACAAAAGGCATTGATGTGTTTGCGTTAGAGATTATTATGCTCAATGTTTCCTTCCTTCCTTCCCTCCACAGATTTCCTTTATGATTTGTATTTATTTTAACCCTTGACACAGATAGGACCAGCTTCGCAGATTTAACCGTTGTCCAGTATTTTACATTTGTTCTCCCGCTGTCGTCGATCCTTATCACAGTGGGAGCCAGAAGGTAGAGCTGATTGCCACAGGACTGCTGAAATACACACAAAAAAGCTGAAGGTGCTATCTGTTGCATTCCCAGAATAAATTTGCCTATGCACAGCTGTGCATGGTGCAACCTGAAGTAGAAAACACGCGTTGACAGCCCACAGTCTGGTTTTGTGCTGCTGAAGTGAGAGTTGTATGTTTGTGGTTGGACAGCCCTTTGAGACAGGTAGGGAGGATACAATGAAGTGGCTGAAGTTATACTTTGCAGACTCCTTGTAAACTGAAATTGCATTATTTTTATCTCTCTGTATTAGGTTGTTGCTTAGTGATCCTGTCATTGCTATCTGCATATGGTGTTTGCCAGGTGGCTGCTATGCAAACCAGATGAGGAGGGGAGAGCTCTGTACAGTTCCCATACTTTTATGTGAGTGCTAGTCCTAGTCCAGTCTTTCAGTGCCCTCCCATAGTGTGGCATGTTTTAGCGAAGGCAAGGGAAGTGGAGATGCACTCCTTGAGTGCTAACACATACAAGCTTTGTGCCCAGACAGCAACAGCAGGTATGGTTGCTCTACACACACTGTGGGAGAGCAGGCTAATCGTTAGACCTGCTGTGATTTGAGGAGTGGTGTTGGACAGACACTGGGCACGCCTCCAGCCGTGAAAGACTGCGAACATGCTGCACCTCCCAAAGACGTCGCGTGACACCCTGTTCAGACACCCTTTGCTAAGCACAGGGAGCATATGCAAGTGCTTTGTAGCTGTGTTCCCACGCAAAACCTCCTTAGAAAGTAAAAAGCGCTCTCTCTCTCTCTCCCCCTTCTTCAGTCCCAAAGGCAAAGCTGAGGTGGGGCCAGTAAGCGCTTAGCTCCCTGTTGGGCTTCTGAGGTTTTTTTAGGGAAAATTTGTTTTGAATCTTCCACCATGCCTCTTCTTTCCATCGTGCCTCGCTATGTCCCATTACCTGCTTGCACTGGGACTAGGATAATGTTTCCCCTAGTAACCTGGTGAGATGTGGGAAAAAGATCTGAGCAGCTGTGGTTTTCTGCTGGTGTTTTTCTGTTTTCTGTCTGCATGGTTTTCTGGCAGGAGAATCAGGTGGTAAGAGGATCGGTCAAATTTCCAGTGCAGAGTTAGAGAAAGTGCAGTGAAATCCAGACAGCCTTTGTTCGCGTACTGGCAGCCAGCCAGGACTGCCACTGTTGCTATAGACTCTTTAGACTGTTTAAATGTAATGAGAAGGGTCAAAGTCCTGTAACTTTTAGATGGCTGAATGCAGAATGGTTTTGTTTCTTGGATCGTTTTCAACACTGCCTTTGAACCCCTACGCTTAAATGTGGTTTGGGCTTTATTGTCATCTGTTGACTCGTAGAGATTACCAACTCCAGGCTGGTAATTACCAAATTCGGTCCCAACCCAGGGTTAAGATACCTATTTCTTTACTGTGCACATGCGCGGACAGGCATTCAGGCAGAGACAGAGTGTGTCTTTACAGCATAAAAGATGTTTTGGAGTTTAAGGAGCTGAATTGTGAATTCAGTAGCTTTTAATGTTTGAAAATAATGAAATGAAGAACCGCAGTCAGATAGTTTTTGAGTTCCTAATTATCCAGGTGTATTACTGTTTTTCAAAGGCTGTTGCTAGAGATTTTCACTCCACATCCTACAATAAATATTGCCAAAATGCAAGACAAACAACACGTTCTATAATCGTTTTAGTTTATCTTCTGGTTTTTCATTTAGTTTGACTGAATTTAGCTGAAGTTATTGGAGTTTACATGGGTATAATTAAAATGGAAATATAGTGTACTGGGCTACAGAACTTGACTCTGGGCATTTTCACGTGAATTGCATGAATAGCATTGTTTGATAAAGTCATAATTTGTTTTCAGAGTGATAAGAATGTAACTGTACTGTAGAACATAAAAGAACAGTTTGGTCCAAAGAAAACTGATGAAAATACATTACGGAGTGTGCTTCATCTAGTCTAATTTTAATAACTTATGTATTTTCCCTACTTTGTTTCTTCTACTTTGGGAGCCTGTCACACAGTAGAAGTGATGACAATTTTAAGAAATTGTAACCCCCTATTCTGTACTTCCCTTTGTTCAGGTTTACTCTCTACTGCGTAGTCGTGCTTCCTTCAATGCAATTCCTTTATGCTCCGATTCAGATAACAATGTTAGAAATGAAAGTACAAATATTGTCCCTTTCTTCTAGGCTGAAATGGAGCTAGTGAAGTGGGGGTTTGATGCAGCATCCATCGAGCAACAAATTGGTGACCACAGGAGAACTCACAATGCCATTGGAGACTATCGCTGGCACCTGGACAAAGTCAAAACAGATCTGGTAATTACTGTCTTGCCTTACACATTGCTTAGTCTAGATTTATATCGTTGGCTCGCTGATGTTCCGCTACAAAAAGGAATGATGAATAGCTCCGCTTCTCTTCAGAAAGCACTGGTGTCATGACAGCAACTAGTTTCAACTCTAATATTTATTATTTCATGATTATTTTGTCTTCTGCTTCTTTTCCCAAAATTTTAAAACAAAAATTTAGTAGCCATTCAACATTTGTTGTTGTGTACTAAAACTGGCAAATAAATATTGCAACATTTTTTGTGAGGACAGTGGCTAAGAATGATTATTCTCACTTTCTGTCTAGGTACATTAAAACAAGAAAGTGAAACGATAAAGTGGATGCTTAGATACAGTCTTGAATAATGAGGGAATTTCTGCGAAAAATGCCCGAATTCTGGGCTAAGCTTAGAGCTTTTCTTAGGCGTGGATTCCTGCCCCCCCCCCGAGGCTTCTGTTCCCCTCTGCATTTCATGATAGGAATAAAGAAATCACTGAAAATGTAGTGGTTAACTTCCTCTCCTATCAGCCCAGCAGCTAGACGTAGGAGAGAGGAGGCTTACTTCGTTCCCATTCTCTTTTCTGTTAGTTGCTCACATGGACAAGAGGATAGAGATTTGGATCTGAAGAAAAGGCACTCCATTCCGGAGCTCTGATCTCTCAGCCAAGCTGAAGAGTGGAAGGGGTGTTACTCCCTTCTGCTTCAAATAGGAAAGGTGACAGTCTGGCCCTGTGGAATACTAGTTCCAAGGTTGTGCAGGTTCCCAATCATAGAAGTGGGAATAAAAATTGGAGCCTCCTGCTCACGTTATAGTTTATACTACTTCATAATCTCCAAAGCTAGCTCTAGGACTAGCTAGTTCACCACAGCTGTCTCGGAGTTTGGCATAGAAAGAGATCCTGTTTTGGGAGCTGTTTTGGTATTACAGGGGTTATGTACAACTTTGCTTATGTACTAAGCATCCTCAAGGGGAAGTTAAGTTGGTCCAAGCCTTGGTTTTGTACTTCTTGTCATCCTCCAGTGGTGTGCAGATCTGCTACTCACCTATGTCTCTGGCAGGCATTTGCAGGTTACCACCTGTAGTTATAATGTTACGATACTGACACTGTAAAGGAAATATCAGCAAATAAGCAACTTGTAAAAGGCTTACTAAATATTTGCTGTCTCTGTTTCAGCGTGAGAAGGCTGCGGTTCATCAGCTGGAGGAAGAATATGAAGGACTGCTGGTGAGCATGTGATGTGTTCATTTCTGATACCCTCAGTGATGAGCGCTCTTTTTGCTTCATTAACAGTGGTGTGATAGTCAAGGGACACTTCAGGTTTCAACAGTGACACACACATATTTAAATAATTGTATTCAGCAGTAAGCTGACAGTGCTTTGTAGTTTCTATAAGGTTCAGTTTGAGTCATGAACTTGACATTAATTCATTACCTGGTGTGTAATTGACTTACCCTCACAAGGAAGTTTCTAGTTTACACCTGGTGAAGGGAGTTTGTCATTAAGCAGGTGAAGAGTAGAACTCTACCTCCTTAATGGTAACACTCAAAGGTGGGATTAGAACCAAACACTGTATAGGGCTGTGCATCTTCCCCACTTTGGATCTTCATGTAAAATACAGTGAGAAACTTGTGTAAATGGTAGATTTAACCCTTGGGATTGGAAGCTGACTCCTGTATGCATTTCAAGCAGCAGGATGTGTATTATGACACAAGGACAGAGAATGAATCTTTTCGTGAAGCGTCGTCTGTTAAAAAGGTGCTGCTACAACATCAAGGATGTACTATGAGCAGCAAATGCAAGTCAAAGTGATGTTACAAGTTCAAACATTTCTTGCATTTTCCCCCATGCCTTTTTGCTTGCCTGCTTACATGTCTGCTACACTTATGTTTGAAATGACTTTTGGACTTCAAGTTCACGTTGTTCTATAAATCCAGACACGTTTTCCACTGTCCATTGCCAGCAGGTTTCATAGCTCTATAAACCCAGGCACATTATCTGCTGTCCATTGCCAGCAGGTTTTATAGATGTGTGGTTTTTACTGTTATTTTAGTGGTGTTTGGTTTTTTTTTTTTAAAAAAAAAGGACATGCTGTACTCTTAGCGTGCCCTTCTCCACCCAGTACGGGCATTTCTGTGTTTATGGCTGCTCATTTGTGGAATTCCTTGCAGAAATACTCCTTTGAAAGAATGGATCAGCTCCGTCAATTCCAGAACCTCATCCAAGCCACCAGCAGAGAAATCATGTGGATCAATGACTGTGAGGAAGAGGAGCTTCTCTACGACTGGAGTGACAGGAACACTGACATTGCCAGGAAGCAGGAGGCCTTCTCTGTAAGACAACTCAACCTCCCCATGCTTTCCATGGCCCCTCTTTTGGGATAGTAGGGGAGGAACAGCCTGGCTCAGGGTAGCTGATCAAAGGACAGGCATTCCTTCACTCTTTCGAAGCTCCTGGGGATTCTTATCAACACTTTTGGATTAAGTACTGTGTGACAACCTTTTGAGTCAAGACCGGACATCTATTGGAAGATTGTGCTCCTATTCAACCAGTTGTCATAGTTTCTTTTGACCTTGGAAGCTGGCCTTATCGTTACAGCCCTCTGTGGAGTAGTAATCACATACAGCTTGTGCACACAGTCATTCTGTTGACATGCTAAATTAAGGGACTTGAATTGAGGAGTTTAATTCTCCCTGTTAGGACTATGCAGGGGCTAGGGGGTCCCCGCATTTGGCTCTGATTGTCACCAGGAAGTAGAGCTATACCAGGGGGAACTGCTCTCTTCCTCTGACAGTTTTGCCGGCAGCACATTAATCGCACAGTCAGAGGTAGTTTGCACTGCTTCTTGTCTTCTGTGGGTGTGTAGGGAAACTGAGCATGTGCATTTCTTTATCCAATATCGATGCTGATCACAAAATTGAAAAAGAAATGAAGTTCACACTATTAAGGACGTACTTCTTTTTTTTCATTTGGTTGTTCTGGATGTTGTGAGATGCTGTCATTTTTGCTTCCGTCGTTCCTAGGAAAGGCAGAACTTTGAGTGCTTTGCTCTGTGAAGTAGCAAGCTTAGAGACTAGAACTGAGATAATTGTTCTACTGTCTTCATAATTAACTTCAGTGCACTGAATAGAATTACTGTGTAGTGTTAGCAGGGATGATTTTACATTATCACAACTATCTGCAAAATTTTAAGTAAATCATCCTCTGCAGCATACGTTGGGGGGCTTGTTTAATGCTGTGATTTGGTTGTTTAGAAACGCATGAGTGAACTGGAGCTTAAAGAAAAAGAACTCAACAAGCTAAAGCAAGAAAGTGATCAGCTAGTGCTCAACCAGCACCCTGCTTCAGACAAAATCGAGGTGAGTTAGACTTTGTGCGATTTCACTTGCTCCTCTAGTTGATACATGAGAAAAGTTCTCAGTGAAAGTCCGCAAATGAAGTGCTGCCTTTGGACCTGAGAAGGGCTTGCCTGCCAAAAAGCATGTCCATTTTTATCCAGCTGTATGAGCTGCTCTAATAAATGTTGCTACCTTCCTCTACAAACCTGGCCGCAACAACCACAGCCTTTTTAAGATCTATGGGAAGAGCTCTCATTGCTGTCAATTTTGATTGTAGATGCATGTAAAAATTAATACGAGGCTTAGGGAGTTGTCTGAGTGTATAGAAATTGCTGTATCTCATTTGAGTTTACTACAGTACAGCAGAATTTATGGTAGGAGGTCATGTCGTTGTTCTTCTGCTATTTTAGTAGGCATGTTTTGAAGAGAGTCACACCCTTTGTTGAGGGTTTGTATTTAATCCAGGTGCAATGCACATACTTTCTGCAGATTAAATTGATAGTGCCTTTCTACAGCTTAGCCAAGATGTTTTTGTTTTCACAGCTTGGTGTACATTTACTTTTCAATGACAAAGGCTGCAACAATTTGGAAAATGTCATTTTATTAGGAAATGCTGTAGTTGTTATAGTTTAAAGAGTGCCTAAGAACCCTGAAACTAGTAGGGGAAAAAAAAGTCCTTTCTGCTTTTCACTGTATTTACTTTGTTAACTGTTACTGTGTTGTGTAAAATCACCATTTCATATTTCTTCTTTGGTCAGTTTCTGCTTTAAAGGAAAGATCCATGTAAACTCCAGCAGTGAGATAAAAGTTGTGTGTAATTTTCTAAATATACGTGAGGACTACTTGAAAAGTTCAAATTTAAAACTGGCCATCATAAAAAATCATGTTTGACAGTGTTCCTTGGAAGAAGGAGAACATGACGATTTGCAATTGATATATTTTATTTGCACTACTGTTTGTGCATTTCACCCCTTTTTGTTCATGCACATCAGGCTTTATGCTGATCAAACAAAATTCAAGTCATGAACAAATTTCTCTCTGCATCTCCCAAGCAGGTATTTAACTCATTTCAGTTAGGTAGATGCTTAGAATTTGGGGAACTATTTGCATGAGTTACATTATTCTGGTGTGCATTAATTTGTTTTAGCAGATTTTTCGTTTGCATTTATGTGGAACATAAATAGTTTTGCTTGAGTCTAGGTATGGGAGAGAGCTCAATGTGGTGATTTGAGTTATGTGTATTACTATGTTTGTTAGGCCTACATGGATACATTACAAACTCAGTGGAGCTGGATTCTTCAGATCACCAAATGCATTGATGTTCATCTGAAAGAGAATGCGGCTTACTTTCAGGTGAGTAGTGACGTGGAGAATTCACACTACTTTTGTTAAAAGTGGGAATCCCATCACGAGATACTTTTTTCTGTACCAAAATCTTTCTAAATCCATGCACAATTATGCATCAGACACTGTTATATTGTAAATGCTGCCAAATGTGATCTGGGATTTCTCATGAAAGGAATCCACTGATTTTTAGCAGACATTTTTAAGAGCTATGTACAACTGAAATCACAAATTCTCTCCTGTAGTTCTTTGAAGAGGCCCAAGCAACAGAGTGCTACCTGAAAAACTTGCAAGACTCCATCAGAAAGAAGTTCATCTGTGACAAGAGCATGTCACTGCAGTCTTTGCTGGAGCAGATCAAAGAGCTGGAGGTACTGTCACGCTCACCTGACAGGTTATGTTCTGCTCTCCTTGGAAATCTGTTGCCCTCTTCAGATACCAAATGTAAACCCAGGTGTACTGCAACATTTATGTACAGTACTATGTGAACTTGAAACTGTAGCACTATATTCCTGCCCATTTCTTAGAAAAGCCTACAAATGGATCAGTGTTATTTTAATTTGTGTCATGCTGTTTGGAAACTCTGATTTCTTTTAATTCTGGAATGACCCCAGCAAATTCCCAAGTTTCTGACATGCTAACAAATTAAAAAAAAGGAAGGAATTTCATTCATAGGTGGTAGAATAGATTTTGCCTCAAAGGATAAGTGCATTTAATAAATGATTAATCATGTCACTATACCACTGTAGTCTCTTTGAAAGGACTCAGCTTTTTTAGCTAACTATTTGCTCATCATGAATCAGGTACTACAATTCCAAATTGAATATGCCAAAGAAAAAATGGTCAATTATGTAAAAGGGCAATTGATGAAATCAGGTTTGAGAGTGTAGTTATTAAATTTTTTTTTTAGCATTCATGTTATAATAGATTGTTTCCGTTTATTCCTATGTTTCTTATGCATCACTTTAACCACGTTGCAAATCTGTATGAAAAACCAGCTTTACAAGTTTTGCAAACTTTGCTGCTTGTCAGAGCTGCAAAGATACTTAGTTTGATGTTTCTCTTACCTTTTTTTAAAATTGCAGTTTTACATTATAGGCTAAAGACTCATCCCACTGGAGCTAAAGGAAGTTTGGGCTACTATGAGGTCCAGATGTATCTCTCTCTTAATGAAACACTGGGAACTAGATGTGGTTTCCTCTTAGAATGAATTTTTAACATACAGTTAATCTTTGCAGAATGAACGAGAGAGAATCCTTGAATACAAGAGGCAAGTGCAGAGTTTGGTGAATAAATCCAAGAAGATAGTGCAGCTGAAGCCACGTAACCCAGACTACCGGAGTAACAAGCCCATTATCCTCAAGGCTCTGTGTGACTACAAACAGGATCTGGTATTGTATCCCTTTTTGGCGGAGAATAAACATCATGTAAACTAGAACATGGAAAATGATTTAGTAAACAAACTGTTGAGCTGATAGGTGTAACCCCTTTGTCTGCTTTTGGTCAGCACTTAAATTTGTTTGACAAAAAGCTCTGACTTTCTTGCAATTATGAGTAAACAAGCTAGGTTCTTGCTGGTTAAAGAGTCTAGTCAAAATTTTTAGTCCGTTTTATAGCGGTAATACTCATAGTTCAAATTTGCACAGAGAAGCCTCGTTGATAATAGGGTTAAAATTGTTATACAGATGCTTCCCAGCATCTATGCCGTTTTTTTGGTGATTTCTCACCTTTTCCAGTGTCCCTCTGGGTCCTTAGGTCAATACTTCATGTAACAAAAGGAGGGAAGGTACAGTGAGTCATTGGTATTCCAATTTTTTCACTAGATAGAGGATGAAATTGATGGTGGTGGGTTTTCTTCCTCCTTGGTACTGGGGCTGCTTGGGTTTATTTCTATTTTTTTTTTTTTAACAGTAGGCTTAGATGCATTTTTGTTTACGTGCTCTTTCTCTTCACTGGTTCCTTGTTAGGCATTTTTTTCTGTTCTGTTATCTGTAAAACTTGTTTTACCTGATGCACTAGGTTGCACTCCTGTAGTGAGCAGTAATTGACCACTATGGTTTGTGTATCTCGGATTTCTGCTATCCAGTCTGCGTCTGCACTCTTCCATACCACATTTTATTCCAGAGTCACAGAAGTTCAGCCCACACAGAGTAACTACTTGTTATTGTAAGCAAAACTAAACAAATTTAGACAGTGGTTACCTGTCTGCTTGGCAATTGCTCTTACTTTAAGCAAGCTAAATTCTACTCCGACGAACATAAGCCCAGACAAGTCTGGAGCTGCTGCATTCTCAGATCAATGCAAAGCCCGTGGCCTTTTACTAGTTATGTCAAAATGCGTTTTTGCTGGCTGTAGAGGGGTGATGCAGATAGAGTCCCGTCAGAGTAAATGATAGGAGGAGCCTCCCTCTCTCAGATGTGAGTGGGTTGTAACCTGCACCACGGCCACACTCAAGGCCACACGGTGTTAGGATTTCTGGCAGTTGGGGCTGGTGTATCTAGCTCTCTCATGCTCGCTCCCAGTCCCTTCGCAAATATGGATGCAGCACTGAGCATCCTTATGCCTCCAGCTCACTGGCTTGCAGCCATACATGGTTGTATAGCTCACTGTGGCCATGTGTCCACATGCATTCTTTGATGTTTGTCATGGCAAGCTCCAAATCTGATGATCAACCAGACTGGCAACTGCTCAGAGTGTTCTGTGGCTCCCACTTGGTTTTCTTGGGTTTTCTTCATGTGGAAAGCAGATTCAGGGAGAAGGGCTTGATCGGTATTGAGCTCTTGCCCCAGTAAGAAGCCAAGATGCACACCCAAACCTGGCAGCTGGGAAGCACTCCCACCTCTGTGATCTAGATGCATCTTCCTTGTCTGTCTCTCCTAGAAATCTCATCTTACTTAACTAAAGAAAAAAATGTTGTTCTGCATTCCTTACAGAAAACAGTGCGCAAAGGAGATGAATGTATCCTGAAGGACAATAATGAGCGCAGCAAGTGGCTGGTGACCGGCCCTGGAGGAGTGGATATGCTGGTGCCATCTGTTAGTCTTATCATCCCACCCCCTAATCCATTAGCAGTGGATCTTGCTACCAAGTGAGTTGCTGCCTGGGTTTGGACACCTACTACTGGGAGTAGACAGAAGAGTTCGCTCAAAATAGCAACTAATTACAAAATTCGGTCTGTGCCTTGATCAGAGTGCCCCCTCACCCTATAAGGGTGGGGGATTAAGGGCTAGACCCTTAACTTGAGGAAATTCACTTCAGTGAAGCTTGCTGGGATCAAGGTTGCGATGTAAAAATATTCAAAACTTAACTTTTACAAGGTTTTTTTCATCTCTAATAGTGAAAGTCGTGCAAAAATCATTTCCAAGATTTTTTCAAGTAGAGAGAAAGCCTTAACACACGCCACATCTGGTGGGTGTTTCTTGGGATGTTTTGTAGTTATGCTACAAAGACAGATTCATTTTGACCATGGAATATCTTTTCTCATCTCAGAATCGAGCAGTACTATGAAGCTATTCTAGCTTTGTGGAATCAGCTGTATATCAACATGAAGAGTCTGGTATCTTGGCATTATTGCATGATCGACATTGAGAAAATCAGAGCGATGACTATTGCCAAGGTAAGACTCCAACTGGCCTTGCCTGTAGACCAGGGACATCCATGACCTGACCTCTGCTGTCCCAAACAGTGCTTGCTGTGTCCTGTGCAGATGTATGTTCTGCAAAACCATGGCCCTTCTTTTTGCTGGGTTGCACAAACAGTTATATACGGAAGTTGTCATTTTATTAAAGGAGAAGCAAAATACTTTACAATTCAAACATGATGTGGAAAAACAGGAAGATTAGCTAAGGGGATTTATTACGTACTTGCTGTACTTGTTCCCACTATGCAAGGGCATGGATAGACAGAGCAAGAGCTAGAATTTCAAGCTATTCTTAAGTTATGAAATGATTATAACAAGAATAGGTTAGCTCAAAGGACACTTTTAGCACCGTACTTTTAGAGGCAGCCCAGGTAGGTTTTATTCTAAAATGCAATCCCTTTGGTTTTCTTATACAGGTGTATTAGTTTGTTCCTCAATGATTAACTAGTCATAAACCTTCCCCAATTGCTTCTTTTTTCAAAATTCTCTTCTTCCTCATTTCAGCTGAAGACAATGCGTAAAGAAGATTACCAAAAAATAATAACTGACCTGGAGATCCATTATCAAGAATTCCTCAGGAACAGCCAAGGCTCAGAGATGTTTGGTGATGAAGACAAACGGAAGATCCAGACTCAATTCACTGACGCTCAGAAGCACTACCAAACCTTGATTATACAACTGCCCAATCAACCACGGCAGCCACAACAGGGTTCGTTGTCCTCCTGTTTTTTGTAGAGATTGGACTGCTTGATTTTCTTTGTTTGGGGAGTGGTAGTGCATTCTTTTTATGTGAAAATGTTCTCAAACATATGAATGGAAACAGGCGCAAGAATTGTGCTGCTGTCTCCCAACGTAACAAAACTGGCCCTGTGCAGGCAGGAGTGTGTTTTGTTCTTCCTTCCTTTGGTGGGAATCTGGGAATAGTCATCCAAAGTTTATGGAGCTTGCTGGGAAAGTGAGAGGAATTTAGTCCATCTGATATGTTTTCAGTTATTAGGAAGCAAAATCTCTCTGCTGCATTTCAGGAAGCAAGTTTCTTTTTGTGAAGGAGAGATTTCATGCCTTGAAACAGCTGCATAAGGGTCCAGATCTCAGTTCTCAGTTCTGCAGATCAGCTCAGTGCTGAGGTCACTTGGGCACTGCATTGGCTTTCTATATGTAGGTGCTCAGTTCTCTGGTAGTTAACATTCACCCAATTCATTTTACAGTGGTCCCGACTGAGACCTGTCCTGTGGGTTCCTCAAGCACCATTATTGTTAATGAAAGAAACCGAGAACATGAGAAGCAGGAGGCCTGGCTGCTGATGGAGCTTCAGAAACTTCGGCATCAGATTGAAGCTTCTGAGATTCGGATGGTACAAAGAGCTCCTCTTGGAGTGGATCAAGGGGCTGTGCATGACTTTTCAGTCAGAATAAAGGATTTAGAGGTAACTGTGGATGTTTTCCTTTGAGCATCTCAAGCTCAGTATGACTCTGTGCTGCAGAGCATAGTGCAGTTGTATTTCTGATCAGCTGGGAAAGACACACATCCTGTGCAGAAAATTCTCAGTTAGAAGCTAACCATGCTGATTTGGAATTGAGCTTTAGCTCCTAAGCAGAAAAGGTTGACTCTTGGATTTTAGAAGTCAAATTCTGTCAGGCAGAGAATACAGAAACCCTGATGTCAAGTGGACATGAGCTCACGTTAAGCCTCATCCAGGTCAAAGCACTATTAAAATCCTTCTGCACGGGCCCCACTTCACCACCTACCTCTGAAGTGCTGTCTGTGGGCTGCAGAGTGGATGCATGAGTCTTATGGACTTTCTCCCTCCCAGAATCTTAAGATTTGAAGGAGACTGGAGAGAGAGAAGATTAGTATGAAAAGAGAACAGGTTCAGCATAGGAGAAATTCCTCTGAGGCATTGAGGCTACAAACCTCTTCAGAGCAGAAGGACCTTGGCATGTCTACTGAGTGCAGCAGGCGACTGGCAGTAAAGCGCTCTGCTTTCAACAGAGCTGAGTTTCAGAGTGGACAAGGTGCTCGAAAAGAGGTATTACCTGTTGTGGACTGCGCAAAAAAGAAACCGCCCAGTGTTACTTATCTTGAAGAAAGCAAGCTCAGGCACTGCTTCAGTCCTCAGTCAGGCTGGTTAGATAATAGCAGACTATTTGGAGAAGGAGACCAATTGCATATGTGCTGTAGAATGATCATTCAGCCACCAGAAGTGTGTAAATCGGGCATTCTCTTTCCTTAGGGTGTGCAGAATGACTCTCAAATAATGGCTGAAACCCTCAATAAACATAAGGACTTGCTGCCTAACTTCAGAGGCTCTGAAAAGTATGTGTATTTGCAGTCAGAGATAAATACCCTATTTCAAAAACTGGAAAATATTAATGGTGTTTCTGCTGGCTACTTAGACAGGTAAGAAAATGGAGGTTATAGCAATAAATCATTCACTTTCTTCCATAACTCTTAGTCCAGAAACCTGCCTTTTGTTACCAGTAGTGTAAAATTACAACTTCTTTCCTACAAATGCTGCGTATGTGCGTAGAAGCAGACATGTATGTGATTTTTTTTTTCTCTTTTCTGGAAGACTTTAACAAAAAAAAACCAAATGTGAGAATTGTGGGTACCACTGAAATTTCTGTATTGTCTAGTAAGTTAACTAATGACCTGCAATTAATTAGAAATATCACCTTTCCTGCCTCAGTCCATAACGGATTTGTCTCGTATTATTTATTTTAGCTTAAATGCATTGAGGTGCCTGCTCCAGATTATTCTGCAAACAGAAGATGTGATCAGAGTTTTTGAAGTCAGACTGTCTGAAGAGGAGACTGTTCCTTTGGATCTAGATAAGGTGGAGGCTTATCGGGCTTGTCTGAAGGTGAGAGGCCAAGACTCAAGGATACAGCAAGGCAAAACTTGTAGCTGCCAGCACTGATCTGTTGAGCTGGGTGAAACCCCTCTGAAATCACAGGAAATGGAAATGCTGATCGTGTCGTATTTTGTGACATAGACATACAATGCTTTTGCAAATTATTGGAAGGAACGCGTGGGTTACTACTTTTTCCATCTCCTGGTTGTTTCTGCCGCCACAGCAAAGCCAGTGACATGAAAGGTCTCCATAATCCATTTCTGTACAGAATTATCTGTGTTTATTTGTGTCACTTATGAAGCTAGATTTCAAGGCAATAGCTCCTTTATTGCAAAAATGGCTTATTAATTGCCCTTCTTGTCATCTAGTTGTAACAAGTAAATTTGAGTATTACTGTGTGTCCTGGTTTTGCCATGAGGTCCGTTTCAAATCTTACAGTGAAAACTATCCATCCTGCACAAGGGGAGAGGGCAAAGAACAACTGCTTTGCTGAGCACAAAGTTGGCTTGCAGAACCAGTCTTTATCTGGTGTTGAGCTGGTCCTTTTGTACACTGAATACCTTTGGGAGAGTAGGGACTTTCATTCCTTCCTGTTCTCAGATGTAGTAGGGAAAGAGTGTGTAGGTGGCACAAATGGAGCACAACCAGGTTACCTTTCTGTCATGTCAAATGACAGCTGCAGTGCAGTTGCTGGGAGTTGCTCCTAGCTAGTGTAAATTTGAGCTACACAAAAAAAAAAAATATGCTTGAGCCTGTTATCAAAGGACGCAGTCACCCCTGTGACTGGGGGATGCAAGGCAGACTGCTGCCTGCACTGTGTATGCCATTTGGTGATATTCTATGGTATGCGAGTATGTGCACACAAACAAGTATGTGTGTAAAGAACCATCTCCATGGAAGATATTTATAAAATTGTAAATGGGGGGTGGGGTGGTGGGAATCTGTGCAGCTTTTTAGATAACACTTAAAAACTGGATGTGCTAGTCCTGAGGCTTGATTCCACAGCTGTTGCAAGTGCAGGAATCTTTTTATACTTCAGTGACATTTTCTAGTCAAATATTTCTAGGAACAAGCAAGGCAGGCTCGTCCCCTTTTTTTTTTTGTAACTGCTCTACATAGTTCTGAAAAACTGAAACGATAGCTTATAGAATATGACAGCAGAGGGCCTTGGTTTAGCAAGTTATTCAAGAGTGAGTCTAACTTCAAACATTTTCTTGTCAAACTCTGTTTACCAAAGTAGGTGTTTCACTTCAAATACATGAAGTCCAGCTGACATCAGTGTACATACCTTACTGAATTAGAAACAAAATGTTTAGATCCCAACACATTGTGCATGCTGCTGATGGTTAAATTTGAGTATCCTCTGAAGAGTAAAATGTATGATAGCGTTTTGTTTTTTCTCCAGAAAATGAAGTCAGACCTAAACATGAAGAAGTCGCTATTGAATGCCCTGGAAAACGAGCTGCAGAAAACACTTCAGATTCACTCACAGTCTTGCCAGTCATATAACTTGTATGACATGGATGTTGGAAAGTTCTGTGACAAAGTTACCCAGCTAATAGACCGCTGGCAGAGAGCCGATAAGCAGATAGATAACAGGTTTGCTTATGTTTCCTAATAGCTTCTTCCTTATTGCTGTTGCTACTAAGATCATCTGAACAAAGAGTCTAAAAGAGCTGATGCGCACAAATCATCACTTCCAGAGGACAAATGATAATTTAAGGGCAAGAAGACTAGAGCAACTGTGAATAGGTTGAATGTAGCTCAAAACAGAGGTACCAAGCAGGAAAATGCAGTTAGTCATGTAAATGTATAACCTGTGTGCTAAGGAGTTGTTCTACTTTTTTTTTTAATTCTTGCTAATGTTCTTGGATTAAGTACTTCCAGTCAGCATTTTCCTCCTCTGACAAAGCAACCATGCTTATTCCTGAATATCCTATACCTGAGGGTTAAAAAAATTAACACTAAGAATTAAGTAAAAAAATCCCAACAATTTTTTTCTAGTGCTTTATTGAAGTGAAGGCATATTCTGATTGTTTGTGTGGCTTTTGAGGGTGTGAGTTTTTTGTTTTGTCTTTACTTTAGGCCAAAATCTAGTCCTATTAATAAAAATTGGCTGGTTGCTGGTTGTTTTGGTGAAAATTGAGAACAAGAGTACTGAAGTCATTGAACTTGATTCCTATTATTGCAAGGTTTTATCCGTCCCTCACTTCGTTGACAGGAAGTGCCAACCTCTGCGTATTGCAGAGTTACTCAAAAAGTGAGACACTAAACTCCCATGCTGGGTGACTAATAACCGGTACAGTTCTCATTTATGTGAATTTTTTGTTCAGAATCTCCTTTTAGAGCTTCCCATAATTTTACCTAGTTTACTACTGTGCCTTATTTCTGAAAAATGTTTAAGGAGAGAGAAAGAGAACACATTTTCCATTTTAATGGTTTTCCCTTGTTTTTTTCTTAGTATCATGGGATTTAGAAAGGCAGATCAAACAACTGAAGACTTACCGAGATCTCTACCAGGCTCTCTGCAAATGGATCAATGATGCCAAGCGCAGGCAGGATGCTATCGAGTCCATGAAACTGTGTGATTGCAACGCTGTCATGAGATACCTACATGATCAGAAGGTATGCAGCACCTGAATGAGTTGTCTTCAATTATCTGGATTTTAAATTGTTTTGTGATTCAGAAAATACCAGTATCAATGCAATCTGCAATACACTGGCATATCTTGAATTATAAAGTACGCAAGCTACCAAAACAACACCACATGCGTAGAGGGCAGGAGAGAAGAAATATTATCTTCCTCATTACTTTCTGTCAGCACCGCTACAGATTATGAACAAGACTGTTTTTGGCTCCTGCATGATCACTGACACTTTTACACATCAGCTTTGAATTAATTCAAGGGACTCTATGATGGTGCAAGTTATGGGACAAATTACAAAACAAAAACAAAAAAGCGAGGAAATGCATCTAAGCTGAAGTCAAGGAACTCTCCCTCCCCTGCTCTGCGGGTTGTTCAGTTGCGAGGTGTTCTTTCTGAGAACAACCTTCTCATGCACAGAGAGCTTGCTGTTGTAAAAGCTGCACGGCTACAAGTAGTTTGAGGTCTCAGCCTCTGGGTTTGCAGTGGTCTCATCCTGCAGATGCCTTCTGATGGCGGCAGGCTGTACAGGAGGAAATACTGGTGAATCCCGAGGGAGTGCTTCACAGCTTACTTCTTTTCTTGACAGAACTTGCACAGTGAAATCTGTGGGAAGCGAGACAAAGTTGAGGAGCTTCTCAAGTATGCAGATCAGTGCTCAGCGGCTATTAAGGTACGTGGATTTCAGCATTTTTATGGGGTGTGATTTTGCATGGTCAGGCGCATCCCACTGTCTCTGCTCTGCTGGCAGGTGAAGTGACCTCTCCCTGATGTGTGTGTGCAGAAATTGCTGGGGTGAAGCACTTGTGTGTACAAAATATAATGAAAACAATTTGTGTACTTACCACCTGAAGACCACAGAATGATGCAGGAGAAAACACTGAGAGCTTCTCTTCAGGAGAGTCAAAGCCTCCTCCTAGCCAGACCAAACTTTCCAGTTCACATGTTTAAGAGAGTAGAGAACAGAGTGGTGTAGAGAACAGATTGGTAGCTTAGGAATTAGGTCTGATTAGGATCTGATCTAGGAGGCAAGACAAATACAGATTAGCAGGAGGAATTGTAGATCATTAAGGTTGCAAAAGACCTCTAAGACCATCAAGTCCAACCATAAATGGTGTGCAATAGCCATGAAAACCAAGAATATACACAGGCAATGGTTTTGTGGTCTTTGCATTTTTATGTCACCTTCATATCCATGCTTTTTCCACCTCAGTCTTACTTTCTGTGACAAAGATCTTGCTATATGCGTGACATGGTGTATGTGATATGAGAGAGATGCAGAAACAGTTATTTCTGGTTAAGTTTTGGTTGATAACAGTACCTAGACCAGTTGCTCCCATGAGTCTTTTCACCTCTGGGTAGTCCTCAACTAACGGAAATACGTATCTTCCCTTTTTTTGTAAAATGTTTTTTCTCCTTTTCCCTTTGTCTTTCTCTTCCATGAGTCTCCACAGTAGTACTTGAACTGATGAGCTTCTGTTTATGGTAGAGGATCATCTGTATATGGCCAAACGTAATGGGAAAATGTAGCTTTTTATTAAAAGATCAAACCCAAAACAACTCCAAAACTTCACTTGCATTTTGGGAAATCCAGATACCCAGAGAGTGCCTTGGCAGTTGCTAAATGAGTTTTAAACTTTCCCTGTTGTTCTACAGGATTATGAACTACAGGTTGCTTCCTACAGTTCCGGATTAGAAACATTGCTCAACATACCTATCAAGAAGAGCATGGTTCAGTCTCCTGCAGTGCTGATTCTACAGGAGGTAGCTTTCTTTCCCCCCCATCAATCTTTTGAATACATTTGTTTGTCCGTGTCAGCCATTGTGTCATATCCAGCTGTATTCTAATAATTACCACTGACCTTGGTAATGTGGGCTAAGCACGTAAGCATAGGGAATTAGCGCAGAATAGTCACTGTGCTGTAAAATCGTACTTGGTTTCATTTAGACAGTAGATTACCACTCAGGAATTTACCTCATTCATATTCACTGTCCATTGCGTACATATTGTGAGAAAATAAGATTCATGCCCCAAGTGGTTTAGTCATTTTCAACCTGGGAATTAACCACTATTAAAAGTTTAACATACATTACTTGTGACTGTCAGACAGGAAGAGCATGGTGAACCAGGGGATTACGCCTTGGTTTTAATATGACATCAGCCATGGGGGAAAATAATCCTGAAAAAAAAGGTGTGGGTTTATTAGAAGGTAGAATTTGGACATTCGGACTCCCCTGAAAGTCATGTGAATTTGCGAGGAGAAGAATTTGCTTTTTACTTTGTCAAGTGATACGTTTTCTGAAGTGGATTAGAATCCTTTAAATGATCTGAGACATAGATTTGTTCATATCTCTCTGTAGTACAAGCTGCTAACAATTCTCTTTCTTTTCAAGGCTAGCGAGGCACAGTCTCGCTACATAGAGCTTCTTACAAGATCAGGAGATTATTACAGATTCTTAAGTGAAATGTTAAAGAGCATGGAGGACTTGAAGGTAATCTTTTATTTTCTTTACCTTCTATTTTTATCACAGGTTAGCAAACTATCACGGTTCAAAGACTTTCTGCTGAAGTACAGTGCAAAACAGTCCACAAAACTAAATCCTGAGCTCAGTAGTGTCCCATTAAGGAGGCATATAAGCAGTTTCATGCATCTTTTGTCAAAGAGTACAGTGTCTTGCAAAGGTACCTCCAAGGTCATGTGTGAGGTGGAGAATGCTAGCATTCTTGGTAGACAGGAGGTGCTCATCAAAGCACGCAAGAGGTCCTTCTTTGCCCATCACAGCCTGGACCTTGGCAACAGTACAGTTATCTCAGCACCAAAAAGTTGCTCCTCATGGTTGAGGGGCCACACCTCATTTGAGGACATACCAAAAGTGTTTTAAATGGAGTAACTCCTGATTTGATACAGCTCAGTGGAAAAAGAAAACCCCATTTAAGAGGTCACATATATGGAATATGAATCACCTTTTTGTGGAGGTTCTAAAGAAGGCTGTTTAATACTTTGCTGGTGAACCCTTGGTACATCAGATTTTGGTATCTGTATTGCATCTTCCTCCCCCCCACCTAGTACCATTTCCCCTCTGAAAGTCATTATGCTGATTTCTGTATAAGGTTTGACTCTGAATAAATAATGATTCCAGAATTTGTCTTGATGACATTAAATAAAAAAGGATTTTGAACTCTCATTGAAGCAGAGAAAAAATTCCTTTGTAAGTTTTCATTGTTACAAATGTGTATTGTATTGCATGTGTTGATTTTGAAACAGTTGTCACAAATGTTTATGTGGGGTTTTTTGTTTGTTTTTCTGCTATCATTTTGCAGATGAAAAACACCAAAATTGAACTCCTGGAAGAAGAACTCAGACTTGCCAGGGATTCAAATTCAGAGACAAGCAACAAACATAAATTCCTGGAGCAAAATCTGCAGAAATACCAGATGGACATTTCTCAGCTCAAGGCAAAACTGATGAGTTTGGAGGAGATGAAAAGACAAGCTGAAATGGATGGAAATTCTGCTAAGCAAAACCTGGACAAATGCTATGCCCAAATAAAGGATCTAAATGACAGAATAACCAGGCTGACTTATGAGACTGAAGATGAGAAAAGGAAAAGGAAGTTACTGGAGGATAGATATGAGCAGCAGAAGAATGAGTATGACCAGCTGCAGAAAACAAGACAAAATGAGAAAGACAGCCTTGGCTGGCAAAAGTTAGAGTCTGAGAAGGTCATCAAGGAGAAGGAGTACGAGATAGAAAGATTAAGGGTTCTTCTTCAGGATGAAGGCACACGGAAGAGGGAATATGAAAATGAGCTGGCTAAGGTAAGAAACCAGTTTAGCGAGGAGATGAGTAATTTAAAGAACAAGTATGAAACAGAAATTAATATTAAGAAGACCACAATCCAGCAGATAGCTGCACAGAAAGATGATGATGCAAAAGGCCTCAGAGCCCAGGTTGACAGACTGACAAGAGAGAACAGAGACCTTAAGGATGAGATTGTAAGGCTGAATGATGCCATTCTGCAAACCACAGATCAACGGAGGAGAGCAGAAGAAGATGCTCTTCAGCAGAAGGCTTGCAGTTCTGAGGTGTCACAGCAAAAGCATCAGTTAGAGCTGGAGCTGAAACAGATTATTCAGCTTCGTGGCGAAGACAACTCAAGATACAAGCAGGCTCTTGAGGAGGCTGCCTCAACTATTCAGGATAAAACTAAGGAGCTGGAAAGGCTAAAGGTTCAGCTTCAGGAAGAGGCTAAAAGCCGATGGGAACTTGAAAATGAATTGGCTAAGGTAAGGAACAGTTATGATGAGGAAATTATTAGTTTAAAGAACAAATATGAAACTGAGATTAATATCACAAAGACCACAATTCATCAGGTCACCATGCAGAAGGAAGAGGACACAAATAATTATAGAACACAGCTTGATAATGCCATGAGAGAAAATAGGAATTTGTGTGAGGAAATTAGGAGACTGAAGAATACAATAAATCAGACAACAGATAATCTACGGAAAGTAGAAGAGAATGCTCAGCAGCAGAAGGCAGCTGGCTCGGAGCTTTCTCAGAAGAAACAGCAGCTGGAGATTGAGCTAAAACAAGTTATTCAGAGGCACTCTGATGAAAGCATGCGGTACAAACAGTCACTTGATGATGCTTCTAAGACCATTAAGGAAAGAAACAAAGAGATCGAAAGGCTGAGAAAGTTGTTGGATGTAGAAACAAGTCAGAGAAAAGAACTAGAGGATGAGAACAGTCAGTTAAAAAGAGTCCAGTTTGACCTGCAGAAAGCAAACACGAGTGCTACTGAGACAATTAACAAGCTGAGGATCCAAGAGCAGGAACTGGCCAGGCTGAAAATTGACTATGAAAGAGTTTCACAAGAGAAGAAAGGCAGGGATCAAGAAAGTGCAAAGTTCCAGAGCACTGTAAAAGACTTGCAGATCCAAAAACATAAGCTGGAGGAGGAACTTTGCAGGCAGAATAAAAATATAATGGAGGAGACGTCCAGGAGGAAGAAACTGGAGGAGGAAATAGAAGGCATGAGGAGATCGCTCAGAGAGCAATCGGTTAAAATAACTAATCTCACACAGCAGATAGAGGAAGTGTCTATTGTAAAAAAGAGGAATGAAGATGACCTTAGACACCAAAGAGAAGTACTAGATGGTCATGTGAGAGAGAAGCAGAGATACATGGAGGAGATAAGAAAATATACATCTGATCTTGAGACTTTACGCCGTCAGTTGGTCCAGGAACAGGAGCAATTAAAACAGGCTCACCTACGATATGAGCACTTACAGAAAACCTCTGAGGAGAAAAGCAAAAACTTGAATGAGTGCAAAATAGAAATCGAAAGGCTTCAGTCTCTTACCGAGAACCTAACCAAGGAACACTTGTTGCTGGAGGAAGAGCTGCGCAATGTTAGATTGGAGTACGATGACCTCAGAATGGTCAGAAGTGAAGTTGACGAGAAAAATACTGCCATTGCTGAACTAAAGAATCAGCTTCAGACGAGCAGCAAGCAAACCCTGGAACTTCAGGGGTTGATAAATGATTTACAGAAAGAAAGGGAAAAATTGAGACAGGAAATTGAAAAATTCCAAAAGCAAGCTCTAGAGGTATTCACACATATTTTGATCCCAGCTTTACTGTCTCTCAGATATATAATTAATTGCAGCCTCCATTTGAATCAACTTGATTCAGACTTTGCTGTTTAAGTTCACTGTTTTTGTGACTAATATCCTCTTTATGGCCCTTCCCCTTGTCCATTTTTAAACAAAAATGGCAGTATTTGGCCACTTTCTTAGCCTTTCTGCTCCCTGGGAGCTCTGCTAGGGAGCCATAAGCTGTCTCATTGCCTGGCTGAGCCTTGCCCTCAGCCCTTGCCCTGGGAGAAAACCTGGGTCTGTGCCAGTCTCCACCAGACCATCCTAGGAGATGAGAGTACATGGAGTCCCATTGTGCTTTAGCTGTACCCTGCTGGCTGTGTGCTTCCCCAGGCTGTTTCAGCCAGGATGGCTTAAAACAGTCCTTTGAGGCTGACCTGAGTGCTATCACAAAGTAAACCAGCTAAAAACCGCAGAACCAACCAGCTGTCAGAGTGCTGCTTAGCTGGGTAAGGTGTTGACTACAAGTGAGGACTAAAGATCGTGTTGTCAGCTGTACGTAAGGTACTTAAAGCCTACATTTCATTGACTGTCTTGGGGATTTATGTTCCGAAGTCACTAAGGGCATTTGGAAATCTTACTGTTGGCCCTTATTTCTTAACCGTGAGGTGACAGCATAAACCAGTTAAAGAAAACGTTTTTTTCATATTTCATTCTTCTGCCTGGTTTCTTGTCCAAAGAGCTACAGTTTCAATATATACAAGTGAGCACTTGTGAAAATATTTCTTTTGTTTTTCCTGTGCTTGCCCTTTATATTCTTTGCTCATTCCCATTCTCAGCTATTCTTTCCTTTATTCAGTTTTTCTTTCCTTTATTTTAAAAATCATAATACTGATTTTTAAAAAATACTAACATTTAGGATTATCTGACATCTGTGCGTATATATATGCATATATTACAAATATATAAACTTATATTCCATTTAACGTGGACTGCATACAAATGTGCATGCTTGTAGGTGTTTGTATATGTGTATACATATATGAAGACATTAAGTGAATTAAAATGTAAAGCAAGACAGGTGAAATTTATTGGAATAATATGTGAAACTAATAGGAAAGCAAAAGTTGACTTGTATATTTCCTTTTTATCCATGTATGACCAGCCCTTAGCTGATACAAATTCACCCAGGTTAGTAGGACTATGCCAGGGTACATCTGCTGAGCATCATACTCTTAATGAGTCTTGAATGCTCTCAGTATTTGTAGGTGTACTACGAGAAACATTAAAAAGTTATGAAGAGCTCACTAAATCAGCAGGATATCAAGGCTATGGGTAACACAATGGAGCCTCTGGCAGTACTAGAGGTGCTGTCAGTGAAGGGACGATGTACCTTCACTGCTGTATGTATATCTGTGGTCTTGGGTCTTCACTGCTGCGACTAGAATGTTTTCCAGTGGCAGCTTGCTGCAGGTTAAACCATGGGCTGAAGAGCATTGTAAGTGGAGAGCATAACTCTGACTAGCATAAACTCTAACCATCCTCTCTTGGTTTATTTCTTCCTTAAAATTGTAGGCATCCAATAGGATTCAAGAGTCCAAAAATCAGTATAGTCATGTTCTGCAAGAAAGAGAAACCTTGCTGATAAAAATGAGTGCTTTGGAGCAAGACAAAGCCAGGCTGCAGAGATTAGAAGAGGAGCTGAACCGTTTGAAAGTTACCCTGGAATCAGAGTCTCGTTTGAAACAACGCCTGGAAAGTGAGAAGCAACAAATCCTGAATGACCTCAATCAGTGGAAGAGCCAGCACTCCCGGACAGAGGAATCCATAAGGAAGATCCAGTGTGAGAGAGAGAAGAGTGAGAGGGAGAAGAACACCCTGAGGAGTGAGATTGAAAGGCTGCAGATGGAGATCAAACGGATCGAGGAGAGGTACCGGTGCAGACTGGAAGAGACCGCTGTCAAAAACCAGTCAGAGTTGGAGTCTGAGCGTCTGAGGCTGCAAAGAGAGATTGAGAAACTCAAGCAACGCCCATATGGGTCCCACAGATCTACGCAGACTGAGGAAGACTTTTGTATTGATGCCTCCAAGTTGCTGTTCAGTGGGCTGCGGAAGAAGATTACAGCAATGCAGCTGTATGAGTGTCAGCTGATAGACAAACTCACACTGGATAAACTGCTGAAGGGGCAGAGGTCAGTGGAAGAAGTGACAGCTGACATTGAACCCTACCTCAAAGGGGCAGGTGCTATTGCAGGGGTGTCTCTTTCGCCCAGACAGAAGTACTCTTTTGTTGAGGCCAAACGGAATCAGCTGCTTACAGCAGAAAATGCAGTCCTGCTCTTAGAAGCCCAGGCAGCAACAGGAGGTGTGATAGACCCACACCGAAATGAGATGTTAACTGTGGACAGTGCTATTGCCAGAGATCTGATTGACTTTGATGACAGAGAACAAATCTATACAGCAGAAAAGGCTATTACAGGATTTAAAGATCCTTTCTCGGGCAAAACTGTGCCAGTATCTGAAGCCATCAAGAAAAACTTGGTTGACAGAGAAACTGGGATTCGTCTGCTTGAAGCCCAGCTGGCTGTAGGAGGGATTGTTGATCCTGTCAACAGTGTTTTCCTACCCAAAGAGATAGCTTTATCTCGTGGGTTGGTTGACAAAGACCTGTACAGGATCCTAAACAACTGCCAAGGCACTACAAAGAACTTCATTGATCCCACCACCAAAAAGGCAGTCACTTACATGCAGCTGAAGGAAAAATGTAGGATTGAACCACACACTGGTCTGCTTCTCCTCCCAGTGCAGAAGAGGAGTATGTCTTTCCAAGGGATCAGGCAGCCCGTCTCAGTAGATGCACTGCTTGAGGCTGGAATTATTAAGGAATCAACAAGGAATGACTTAGAAAGAGGTGCAATTACAGTGGAAGAAGTGAGCGAGAGAATTATTGATTTTCTTCAGGGCTCTAGTTGTATTGCGGGTATCTACAATGAGGCTACTAAAGAGAAACTTGGCATTTACCAGGCTATGAAAATAGGTTTGGTTAGACCAGGGACAGCCCTTGAACTCCTAGAAGCCCAAGCAGCCACAGGGTTCATAGTGGATCCTGTCAGCAATGTGAGGCTGCCCGTTGAGGAAGCTTACAAAAGAGGCCTTGTTGGAATTGAATTTAAAGAGAAACTTCTTTCTGCTGAAAGAGCTGTCACTGGGTACAAAGACCCAGAAACTGGAAATATCATTTCTCTGTTTCAAGCGATGAACAAAGAGCTCATAGAGAGAGGCCATGGCATTCGTTTGCTGGAGGCCCAGATTGCTACCGGAGGAATCATTGACCCCAAAGAGAGCTACCGCTTGCCGGTAGAGACGGCCTACAAGCGTGGCTACTTCAATGAAGAGCTCAACCAGATCCTTAGTGATCCAAGTGATGACACCAAAGGGTTCTTTGATCCTAACACAGAGGAGAACTTGACGTACTTGCAGCTGAAAGAAAGATGCATAAAAGATGAAGCAACAGGGCTCTGCCTTCTACCCCTGAGAGAGAAGAAGAAGGTGGTGCACACCTCGCAGAAGAACACCCTTAGGAAGCGCCGGGTTGTCATTGTAGATCCAGAAACAAACAGGGAAATGTCTGTGCAGGAGGCATATAGCAAAGGCCTCATAGATTATGACACCTATACAGAACTAGCTGAACAGGAGTGTGAGTGGGAAGAAATAACTATCACAGGATCAGATGGTAGCAGTAGAGTAGTCCTTGTCGACAGAAAAACAGGTAGCCAGTATGACATCCAAGACGCCATTGATAAGGGCCTGGTTGAGAGGAAGTTTTTTGACCAGTACCGCTCTGGCAGTTTAAGCCTGACGCAGTTTGCAGACATGATTTCCTGCCGTAACGGCACTGATGAGGTGTTTCGTCATGAGTCGGTGACTCGATCTCCCACAGTGCTGAGTGTCAGGAGTTCTTCTTCACTGATTAGGAGCGGTTCTTACTCAGAGACCCCAGAAGAGTGCAGCCCTATTGCAGCCATCTTTGACACAGAAAACTTGGAGAAAATCTCCATTTCAGAAGCTATACAGCGGGGCATCGTGGATAGCATCACTGGGCAACGGTTACTTGAAGCCCAGGCCTGTACAGGGGGCATAATATGCCCTACCACAGGCCAGAGGCTTTCCCTTCAGGAAGCTGTCAGTCAAGGCATCATTGATCAGGATATGGCCACACGTCTCAAACCAGCGCAGAAAGCCTTCATAGGGTTTGAAGGCATAAAGGGTGGACGCAAGAGGATGTCAGCAGCTGAAGCAGTGAAAGAAAAATGGTTGCCTTACGAGGCTGGGCAGCGGTTCCTTGAGTTCCAGTACCTCACTGGAGGTCTTGTGGACCCAGAAGTGCGTGGAAGAATAAGTACTGAAGAAGCCATTAGGAATGGGTTGATTGATGGTCGCGCTTCCCAGAAATTGCAAGACACGAACAGCTATCCCAAAATTCTCACCTGCCCCAAGACCAAACTGAAAATATCCTACAAAGATGCAATGAATCGGTCAATGGTGGAAGACATCACCGGGCTTAAACTCTTGGAAGCAGCCTCCATTTCATCTAAAGGCATATCCAGTCCCTACAATGTCTCCTCAGCACCCGGCTCTCGCTCTGGCTCTCGCTCTGGCTCCCGCTCAGGCTCACGCAGTGGGTCTAGGAGGGGAAGTTTTGATGCATCAGCAAGCTCTTCATATTCTTACTCATACTCAACCTTCAGCAGTGGGTCTATTGGGCGCTAATAACAAATGAGGGAATGTGTCTGCATTTTAGTACTGTTTAGATTATTCTATATCCTCTTCCCTAAAAAAAAAACCCCAACAACAACAAAGTAACCCAAAGCAAAACCCTTAAGTCTTTTCTGAGTGTGTTCAACTTCTCTTCTGAAAAAGCTGTAAAATGCTTGAATGGAAATTTACGGAATATAGATTAGGGGATGCGAAAGTCATATGTGTGAGTTTCTGAGTTTTGATTCCCATTTCCTTTTAGTGTTTGGATTTTAATTGGTCTCTGTATATTTTAAATACTCTGTCATGTGCCTTCTCCTGTTATCTGTAACTGTCAACCCATAAGCTGATAACTGATGTTTGAAAGTCTTGCAGAAGTTAATTTTTTTCCACATAGATCTTTTTCAATTTGCTGTTATGAAGAAAAAAAATACTAACAATATGGCCAGAAAATGCCTTTAATATTGGTTTAGAATCTATACTATAAACATGAAAAGCTCTGTCTTCCAGATGCTCTACTTCTCTATGTTTGGCTAGCTGTTCTTAAGTATAACTTGGTGGATATAAAGGGCTATTATTAGGCTGGGCTTTGTTTTACTGTTACCCATATATATTTTCTACTGTTTAGCTTGATTTCCATGTAACGAAAGAAAAAAACTGACTGCACCATGTGAGCTATTCTGGGCAATAAAATTTTGAAGTTTTAAAGTTATTTGTGTGCTTATTAAATTTAGCTATAGACATTCTTGGAGGTACGGATTAGAGAAAGAACCATTTTAAAAGGTAACAAGTACTATCTTTGTCATAAAAAGTGCGCAGACACATTATTTTTCATTATGCTGATCCATCATTTTTATGAATGTGGACTTCTGAGTCTGCATTTTCAGTAGGAAAATCACCAGTAATGGAAACTATGCCTCTAGAAGCAAAAAGCCTGTTTTGGCAGTTGGTTGTAGACTTGATGATGACCAGAAGAACATTTCTTCTGCTCGTGATCCAGCCCATTGTCTCTGCAGCTACGAGGGACTGAGTCGGATTCTGCCTTACACATTGATGTAACTTTGGACGACAACCAGAATAAAGATACAGTAATGGGGCTTAGCCAGCCAATATGGTTGCACAGGAGGATCTTTCAAACCCTGAACAGTCATCTCCTGTAATGTCCTCCCACCTTGTCTGCTGGCTCCTGAAAGCCTAGGCTGAGAAAATAGCGAGAGTATACCAGTGTTCGCATGATGCCTTGCTGTTCTCAGTTCTACATAGGCTGTTGTCAGCCTGCTGACTCCTTTTACCTGAGCTGAGAAAGCTCGTAAGACAGGAAACCAGAGCAGGACTAAACAACCACAGGATTAGAGGACACAGAAGTGGTTTGAAGCCACTTCAGCTGCCGTAAATGTTCCTTAACCAGAGCAGAAAATGATTTGTATACATTGAGACTGCCCTGTCCTCTCCCATTCGCCATGCAGTGCAGATACTTCTGGGTAGGCACCATGTTCTTCGTTGGGTGATCACTTTTACAAAAATTTAATATGGTTTTAGACAACTGTTAGTGCAGAGCTTTAATGACAAAACTACTAGTATAATTTGCCGGTGCCTGAAATACTTTTTTCCTGTAAGTAGTTGAAAGTGTTGCCTGAAGCACATACCTGCTTTTAGCTGTGTACCATGTAGGAACTCCACCTGTCTATGAATTTTCTCAGCTGCTACAAACAGAAAGAAGAAAAAGAAGCAGCTGACAGGCACAAATGCTAATCACTGTTAACGATGCTGCCTAATTTTTGTAGCATGTTCTTTTTCTGCAGTAAGGAATAGCATGGGGTTTGATACCGTTGTCTCCAGCTAAAGTGTAGCTTCTAGCCTGAAAAGCGTTTCCAGTGTTTTCTGAAGATCAGAGCTGTATATAAATCTCTGCCATACAGACAGTATTGTCAGTTGCTGGACTATACAATTAAACGGACGGGTACAAATCGGTTGTAGTCACCTCTAGAGACCTCACCTTCTGTAGAGGTGAGAAAGTGCATCCTGTCTCCCATGAAACTCCACAGCTTTGGAGGTTTCTCTCTTCAGCTGAAGTTCATGAGCTGTACTGTAGAGGAACAGCCAATGTCTGAATGGCTTTCTCACTGCTAGAGGGAAGCAGCCCTGTAAAAAAATCACTGCTTTATTTAATCCCAAGCCATTTCTGCAGTTGGAAAGGAGGTTCCTGGGCTCTACAGTAAAAGCAAAATTGGTCATCATTACGAAAGGGAATTCTGCTACTGGACGCACACACTCCTGCAGTTTGCATGGACTGGGGAATCCTGTGTGCTGTTCGTGGCAGAATTGCCACAGGACTGGGCTTATGTTTTGCACAAGATATTCCTGGCATCTCTGTTAGATTGGTTAAAGCTCCTTCTTTACGTGTTACTCTTTTTTTACTGCTGGAACTACCTTCTGTCTTACTGAGGTAGCCTAAATATAAGACCATCTCCCAGAAATGATGATGACATTGTTTTCTCCTCCCGTGACCTCCAGCAGCAGATGCTGGTGTGACGTTAGTCAGCGGTGTCCTTTTAGGGCAAGGGGTGTTTGGTGCAGGAGATCCAGGTGTCCAGGGCCTGAGCTGCAGCTGAGCCAGAGTGGGCAGCAGGTAGGGCAGGATTCTGCCAATGCCGGGTGCCAAAGAGATAAATGGAGAGTTTTACTCTGCCGTAAAAAAGTCCTGAGGAAGGAGCTTGAGGAAGAACCCTCAGAGCTGAAAATTAGCAGTTACTGGGGGGAGGTCAGCCAACAGAAAGGGGCATGGCAGGTCAGTGCATCTGGAGGGGCAGGGTGTTCTGGAGCCGAGGAGAGTGGATTTGTGGCAGTGCCTGATGTTTCTGAGATAGGAGAGCCATGCCTGGGGTTTGAAGAGCAGGCAGGCTGTGGTTTGTTACGGTGTGATGTGGGGACGCAGAGGTGAGCGTGGGGCTGCTGCAGTGGATTTGGGGCAGTGTATTCATAGGCTCTGTAGCTCTTTTGCACCAAATGTGGAATAAACATCGTTTATATACTTTGAAAGAAAGGCTGGCAACTTTGGATGATCTCTACTGATGAGACAGTAGTTCTTGGTATTGAAAAGCCAGAATAAAGTTTTTGGCCCAGCCTATGTCTGCGAGCACTTCCCCAGGCAGAAGGAGTGCTGGGCTGGGTGTACCTGTCAGCAGCCTTGTGGTTAGCAGTGAATCCTCTGAATCTCCTGTCTCCTGCTTCCTCCCTGCGCCTTGGTATAGATGATGCTCACCCTGTTCAGTGGCAAATAGGTGCCCAGAGTGCTGACTTGGCTGCTGTGGCTGGGGAGGGTTCAGTCATTAGCAGGGTCAGCTCTTTAGAGAACTGGACTTTGCTTTGAACAGGACTGGAATTTAGTTCTGAGAGTTTTGTTGGCTGAGTTAGTGGTCTTGATGTTGTGAATGTGGTGTCCTTTGACTTGTGGCTGGGAAATGACTGCTGTTTAGGACCCAAAGTATGTAAGGCACCTTATGGCTTGCACAAAACAGCAGTGCTCAAGCCAGAGCTTTGTCTGTCTTGGGCTATTTGGAAATACACACATGCCATGATTAATTAATAGTCTAGCCTTATGAATATGAAAAAGGGGTGGGGAGCCTTGTAGAATAGCAACTATGTGACTTGGTACAAAATTGTCTGAATTATTATTAAATTGTAAGTATTTACATAGAGGGTGAGGTTTGGTTGTTTTTTGGTTTTAGTATTTCTTCCAGTTCCTGTATGCTTTTAAATTACAAATCCTTTTTTAGTCATTTACTTTTCTGAAGTTTCGTGAACCTAGGCTGTTCTGAGATGAGCAGAATTTACTTGTCATGTGTAACTCTCTCAGAATAATGTTGTACTTGAAAATACATTTTTACATTCCCAAACCATGTGAGACCAGTTCCTGAGCCTGTCAAGGCAAGCTGTGCTTAGGCTCTCTGCTGCTTTCTGACCTGCGTTTGCTAGCCTGGTGTTTAATGATCGTGCACCTGGGATTTGAGGTTAACTTCATTTTTTTTTTTTTTGTCCTCACAGTTACATCAAATGCACAGTTGGTACATAAATAACTGTACTGTATAATAAAGAAAAAGCAATATTTGGGGCTCCATTCATTATCTCTCAGAGCCAGTTTCAGCTTTAGTAGTTTATCAGCAAAATATTTTATGGTAGCGCTAATCCAGTGGGAGGCTCTGTTAGGAGAGCTGAACATCTATCAGGTACTAACATGGCTGATCCCTCTGTAGATTCCTGTTCCGTTGGCAGGCTGGGGATGTACACAATGCAGTCCTTTACTCCTTGCAGTCCAGATGCACCTGGTGACCCAGGGAGTGTGGGATGCCCAGGGTGGCCGCTGTCTCCAGGGGAATGTGTTTCACCTGGCTGCCTATCTAGGGCAGTGACAGGCTATCCAGGGGACCCTGAAAAGGGAAGATGAGGCTATGTAAAGGAAATAGGCTGGAGGAGTTGACTCCTCACTGTCCACCACAAAGTCATCTGCTCATGCTGCTCTGACTAAGACCGACTTCATGAGTAGTGGGGAAAATATGCTAGTGTAAAATCTGAGGAGGATTTGAATCCAAGGCGTGCTTCAGAGAAAATCAGTATCATGAGCAAATGGTGAGGATTAGGAGGTCAATGGGAACTGAGAAGCGAAGGACCGGGGAGGGACTTGTCTTCTCTTAAATCCTGCAGCTTCCTCATGCAAATGGACTAGGGGGTCCTCATTGCTTACTCAGTGCTGGGTAACTCAGCCACCCCGATTTAAATATTTGCCATATACTGAAGAGGCTTCTGGGAGACAAAGCAGCTTTCTTTCCCTTTCCTTCAAAGCACCAACAGACAAGCTTGTGCCATTTCTCTCACCAAGGCCCTGGGGACACATCCCCTTATCTGCTTACATGGTGACAACTGCTGGACAAGCTCGCTTGCTCGCAGAGGTGAAGCGAGTACTGTGATTCCCACGCAGCTAAAACAGTAAACATACAGCTGCTGCTGAGTACTGTTACCTGAATACAAATAAGCCCTTTGCTGTATAAACAGCTGTCCCACTCCTGTGATGTTGAGTTTAATGGCAGAATCAGTCGTAAACAGAGGATAAAGCTATTCAATAAGAGATGGCTGTTGTTCAACATGTGCATTACCTCCAAGACCTTGGCATCCATCTAAGCCAGGGACAACTTTGCCCAAATTGCTCTTCTACTCTTTAAAGCTTTTGTCTCCCGCATGATGCAAAATAAGAGGAGAAGCACATCTGGCCACTGTGCAACTCTACTTTCTGCACTGACCCTGGAGGCTTCTGGGTTCCTACCTGGTATTCCAGCTGCTCCCTTCACTCCAGGAAATCCCACGGGTCCTCTGGTGCCAGGCTCACCATTAAGTCCGGGCAAACCAGATTTTCCTCTTTTTAAAATGTTGCAGTTTTTCTTTTTTTTTTTTTTTTCTTTTTTTAATTAGGCTGAGAGTAATGTGTTTGTTTTGGTGACTTTTTTCCTCCTATGAAAATGAAGTACTGCAAAGTTTTTTATGAGCAACCAAGGACAGAACTGGGATAGTTCTTGGTTTCTGGGCTGAGCTAAGGAGTTTAAAAACAGAATGCAATGTTTGATTTTATATGGTTTTATTTTTAAAACTTTAAATTTAGTTCAATTTTTCAAATGTTGCTATGAACATTTGCATTTAGGAAATATCAGGAAAATCTTTAAACCTCTCTAGGTTTTTTCATTTGTAAAACTATCCATGGCATTTAGCACAAGTTTCAACATAGTTGTACTTGATCTGGTGGTGTCTGTTCTGGCAAATAATTTGGGATGCGGGAGAAGTAGTAGGGGGAACGCATTTATCTGTAGCTTGGGAACTTCAGAGCTTCCATTTCTTTCAAGTTGCTATTGGAGATTCTGAGCCAATGTGTGCAGTCTTATTCAACTTACCTGTGGACCCTCTGTCAAAGCTGGAGGAGGAAGGGTGTGGGTTCCACCACTGTTTGAAAAAATGTAACAGCCTTGGCCTCTGCAGAGGATTTGGTTCCATTAAGTGAATCCTGGGATGGAATGCAGAAAAATATTGAAGTTTTAGAGGTTTTTTGTTATCTGACAGGCCTTGAAACACAAAGGAAGAAGTACCATGGCTCTTGAAGTCAGCCTACAAAGGACTTCTATGATCAGTGACTGTCTGGCATGGGCAATAGATGGCTTGCCGCTCAACAGATTGATCCAGGTAGTTCTGAAAAATACCTAGGCCTATGTACAGACCCATGAGTTGAAATATCTAAGCTGGAACTACTGGAAAAACTGAATAAGTGGTTAAAGTGGATTGGGCAGGCTCCATTGAAGTGTTTTGGAATGTGGACATCTTGAAGGGATATACTATCCCATGACTGATGTAGTTAGCACACCAAGCTGATGTGAAAGCCACGTACCTACAAACCCTTGATTTGGCAATTCGAGCAGCTGTTAAGGACTGATTACATCTATTTATCGGTGTGTACCTTTGATGCCATCCTGTATTCCTGCACTCAGGATGGAGGGCTGGGTATTGCCAGACTCTCTGGACTGATTCCTAGTGTGCAGGTCCATAGGCTGCATTGAATTGCTCATTCATTGCATGACACCGTAAGGTTGGTCATCTGGCTAGAAGGTATAGAGAAAGAGTTTGAAAAACTATGGCTTGCAGCAGGTGGTGTTTAAGAGAAAATTCCATATATGTGGGACCCCAGTGCAGTCATGGTAATCTCGGAAGTTGTGGGTGGTGAGGAACCAGTCTCAGGATAGGAGATACCTGCTCCAGAGCTCATCTTTCTGAGGCCCTGTGACTGGTGAAAGCAGGAATGTTTGAATTGGACCAAGCTGCCATCCTAGGGCTGTAGGACCACCAGCTTTGAAAAGGATAATATTAGGAACAACTGGATTGAAAATTGTAGGGGCATTCTTCACAGAAAGCTCATCACTGTGTTACAATTAAGCTAATATCTACACCATATTTTTGACAAGGAGTAGGCAGGACCCTCACATTAAGAACTGTTGGCATTCTCAGGCACAGAGTGAGACTTGCTCACGTATTATTGGGTATTGCCCTGCGGTTCAAGATTCTAGCGTAAAGAGGCATAAACAATTATGTGAACTATTGGCACAGGAAGCTGAAAAGAAAGAACGAGTAGTATTTCAGGAGCTACTTTTAAAAGATCATTAAAATGAATTATATAAACATGACCTGATATTTGTCAAGGGAGGTCAGGCCTTTATGGTGGATGTAACTGTTAGATACGATAGTAAACCATCATCACATGTTCATGCAGTGGCTGAGAATGTTAGGAAATATCAACATCTAAAGCACCAAGTCCAGCAGATGACAAGTGCCAGTAACATAAAATTCACTGGATTTCCTTAGGTGCATGAACTGGGACACTCACGTTCTCAAGGTGAGAGAAGGTTACCTCTCATCTTTTCAATTGGGCTCTGTTTGCATCTGTGGACACTGTACATATATTTGCGAGTCAAACAAATGATTGTAAATAAACTCATTTCTCCTTGTTTGTTTTCTAAGGCGGGAGCTGGACCCTGATGAGGAGTGAAGGAGAGAAGTGGGAGAGGCCTGATAGTATGTAGCAATGAAAAGGGACTTGGTATCATGATGTCATTTTTCCTGCAGATGCCAATCACCAGCCTTACTTAGGTGGGTGGGCCACCTTTACTTAACCTAGAAAAGAACATGACTAAATGATCACAGAATCATAGAATCATAGAAAGTTTTGGGTCGGAAGGGACCCCTAGAGGTCATCTAGTCCAACCCCCCTGCAGCGAGCAGGGACACCGCTAACTAGATCAGGTTGCTCAGAGCCCTGTCC
>Ga0065711_1028396_pt1 | contig 41499 bp, 14 predicted proteins | sample Hoacrofraction12_FD_59098 | JGI IMG/M metagenome (GOLD analysis project Ga0065711, IMG submission 59098) | Hoatzin crop microbial communities from Cojedes, Venezuela - Epithelial fraction 12 v2 (version 2) | ecosystem: Host-associated > Birds > Digestive system > Esophagus > Crop | place...
TTTTTTTTTTTTTTTTTTTTTTTTTCCCAAGAAGACAGTGTAGTAACAAACTGCCAGGAAATTTAGTAGAAATGATAACACTTCACAAAAATGAAAATTATTACATTTACTGTACATGGGAACAGTAAAAAGTCCTTTTTGGAGTCCACTTGGAGTTGAACTGGAAAGGACTGACATTTCCACGCTGGTGTATAATATTATTTGCTTGCCAGCATTTTGTTTTCCTCTTAAATGCAATTTGTTTTGACAAATTTCTTAGCAATACAATAGTCCTGACAGAACATGTGCATGGCCATTGTGACTATGTAGGAGTCTATTTTTCAGGCCTTTTTAATTTTAATAATCCAATATCTTATTTCTCTAAGGAAACTCTTAAGATTTCTGCCCAGCAGCATCTGGCAGTTTCTGTTTTGCAATAGTAATAATAATAAAAAAAAGACCATGGAAAATACATGCAAAGTGTCTCTAACATCTTTTATGGCTGAGGACAAACAAAGAGATTTTTTTCCATTCATCCCTTCAACCAAACATATCTGAGTAATATCCCTGTAGAAGACATCAAAGTTTAGTATGTTAAATATAGGATTTCCCAGTCCTAGTCTCAGTGGAACACAAGAGGATGATGCATGGAGTAAAAAATTTAGTTACCTTATTTTTCATCTGTGGATTTGGTTTGCTTTCCTAACTGTTTTTGCTATTTATGGAACTCACATTATAATGAAACCTCTTTTTCAGCTACAATGAATAGGACTTTCTGCTGCTGACCTGGAGCTTTTCAATCTGGTACCATAAAGTCAGATGAATAATAATAATTTTCTAATATGTTGGGTCTGTGATCTGAAGATTCACTTATACAAGGCTCCTTGGGTAAAGGAAGCTTATTTGTAGAGGACCAGCACAAACTATATGCAGCATTAAGTCATCCAGATAAATTCATAGTTTCAATGAGTTATGGGCAAAAGTATTCCTGCCTATGGTATTCGAGCTTATAAGCTTGGTCAGGCATAAGCAGGTCTTAAGTGGGTTTTAGGCTTTATGTAGACAGTCTGTGTAGGTGAGAAATTTACATTCAGTCTTGGACATACATATGGCTAAATGCAAACCAACTTGTCTTGGATGGAGAGGGAAGCTTCTCGCTATGCGGCACAGAAATACGTTCCTTTGATCAACATAAACTAGAAGTACGAGCTGGTAAGTTCGTTAAAGTGGGGTTACGGAAAAGTTTAGGTCTGTGAAACAAATTAGCCCATCTCATCAGAAGATTTTTTCCTCATCCGTACCCAGATGGGGTCTCTCTCTCTTAATTTTCAGATGTAATTTCCAATAGCAAAGTACCTGGAGCCAGGGTGCTCTGAGCAGGGGCTGGGTGACACAGGACACGGAAACTTGCAGAGATAAAAGAAGCTCCAAATAATACAGGAAGAGTTTCTTTTGGAGACGCCACATCTACCATGAGGAACATTTGGAGAAGTGCAGTTCTTCTTGAATAAATCCAGCCCTAAGAAAGGCCCATTGACTGAGACGTGCCAGGCAGACGTGTTTAAGTTACGCTGCCTGAGTTCAGGAAGAAGAGAAACCAAGAAGGGCAGGGAGCTGTGATACAAGGTATTAGTTAATCAAGCCCATATATACATCTAAGCTTCTTATTCCTCCATTTGTTTTTCCTTTGCAAAGTTTTAACAGCATTTTCTTTCCCATAACTGAGTTCCTCTGGACTTGAATTTTCTAATGACAGAAACCAAACACACAAGTTAGTTTTACTGCAGAGAAGAACTAGCTCTAGTGTGAGAGATACATTACAACATGTGAGAGAGGAGTGTTTGTTTTTGTAAGGTTTAAAATATTGTTTCTTTATTTTCCACCCTAACTCTGAGAACTTTGGCATTTGACTAATTTACTGTGCGTTTAAGGCTGGTAGCAATATTGGAAAAGAAATATGATAATCACATGCTGCCACAAAGCATTCTATACCTCGCTCTCTTTTCCAGCTCTAGTTTCACATGTGTTGGTTCAATGGAATATTCAATAGACATTTATAGGAAATAAATTGAGAGATGAATGTAAACCATATGGCAGCTGGAGGTTTATTTGTAAAGCCCCTGCATCAAAGCTTTCTCCAGATCACACCATATTAGCTATGTTTTTCCAGTCCAGCAGAATCAGGAAGGTAACCACAGACTTCCTTGATGGAAAACACATGAAAAACAGAGCAAATCTTAATATGTAGCTAGAGCAACTATTCAAGTAGCATCATTTAGAACAATTTTCTTACTAATGTGTAAAGAGCATTGTTTAGTGACGGATTCCAAACCAGAAACCAAATGCAAGTTCATTTGCTAAGCTCCCTGGCTGTTAATTTGTAGAACTCACAGACCATTAAAATGTACCAAACCATATATAATTAGTGTTTGCACTTTTAAAGCACTTAGGACAATTAGATAATTTCTTGAACCAGAAATGCTGCAATGGACTTATATAAAGAGACTTTTCCCACAGAAAACTGTTCATAGCCAATTGTGTCCTTGTAAATAATAAAAATTATTGATTAGACTGAGTGATAAGTTGGTTGTCGATCTTATTTATTTTTGTAGCGAAAAAAAATTTTAGGCCGCTTTCAATCTGAAATGCTTATTGTTTGCTCGAGTTTGGCAACAGCCAGCATTGCATCTGAAATCAAATTAAACTGTATTCTCATGCAGTATGTTACATAAATCATTAGGAAATGTCAAGAGCTTGTATACAGTTCTGTTTTGGGGTTTTTTTTAAGTTTCCACTTACTTTCCAAAATAGTATTCATTTTTCAATGTCAACCCCTTTTCAGCCACTTAGACCAGCTGTAATGATTTTTATGTTAAATTTCCTCATCATATGAATATTTTTAATAACTCATTTAATATTTAATATGCTGCACATATTTGCTGGGCCAGTAAGTTACAAGGTGCAATGTCAACTCCACATTAGTACCTCCAGCAGAGCAAGTATTTACCTTGTGCACCAGAACAGCACGCTCAGAAAGTGAAGAAGACGACAGAAGAATTTGCAGGGTGGTTGATTTATGTTGCCTTATGAAGCCGCATTCAGGAAGCATTTTTGCCCAAGATGAGCCAAAGGACTAGGGCCTGTTTCAATACTTAACTTCTGGTAGACACTTAAGTCTCTTTGACTTTAATATTAAGCATGTGCTTAAAGACAGACATAAAATGCACTAGCATCTGTAGGAATCTTTCCACTGACTTTAATGGGCTTTGGATTGCACCCTGATATCTCAGCTCAAAATAGCTGTTATTACAGTAATAAATGATTTGTAAAGCCATTCTTTTGAATAGGTACATTTATACTACAAAATCATAATGACTTCTTTAAAAACTCTTACGCTGCAAATTCATACATTTGGGATAATTGCTCTCCTCTTCATTAGGGCTTCACACTTCTGTAGCCCTTTCCAGTCCAATAGTTTGAAATCTCATTATGGAGTTAGATAAGTATTTCTACTCCCATTTTACAGATGGGCTAAAGGGGGTGGAGAGAGACAATGGGCCTCATCCAGTGTGGGAAGCTTCCCATTGACTCGTGTGGGTGCTGGACCATAAGGTCCAGCCTTCCAGAAAATGTATAGGCATCTATTTCACACCAAAACCTATGGCATTAAGTATCTAAAATCTTTTGTGTATTTAGCCAAAAAACCTCATACTCCATCAAAGCGTAAGAAGTCAGAGAAGAGTTTTATTCACAAATCCTACTCTCCAGTGATCTGTCAACAAAGTATTGTTCTATAATATTCTAGCAATTCTGGCACAGGGAGTGAGAATGGTATTTTAAGATCCTAGTTAATGTCAAGCATGAATCACTGAGTGGCATCCGGATCCCAATCAGAAATGCTCCCTTAGTCTGGGGTGGAGGGAAGATCAAGGACACTTGTTTGATAAGAAGTCTTTTAGAAAAGTACAATGACTTAAGTGGGGCCTCATGGCATTGTATGATTAGCTACTTTCTAGGCAATTTTTTGATGGGGAGAATTTCTAATTTGAGAAAAATGGTAATTTATAACATCGGATTGAAAGTGTTAGACTTCCTACCTAGATATTTTAATCCTTGCATAGCACCCAGAATCCTGAATCAGCAGCACTGAAGTCAGAAATTAAATAAACCTTTGTGAAATCCAGCTTTGGTTGTTTGAATTTCAAATACCTTCAGAGTTCAGGTAATGTGTGGATCGAGCATTTTAGTCTGAGCCCATCTCTAGTTAAAACTCTCTTCTCCTCATCAATCTCATTCCTTCATCAACATACAGGTTAGCCTTTAAACATATGGCAGTCAATGAATGCCACTCACAAACCTTAGAAAACAAGTATGCAAGCAACATCAGTTTAAAAATATGCAGCTAACTGCTGGAAGCTATTAAAACCCAAATAAACAAAAGAGATTATACTTCAAAGAAATGTCAACAGTTTTTCCTCTCCTAGAACAGAGCAGTTTTCTTTGCTTCTATCCCCAGCCACATCTGGAAAGTGCTTACTGCTTTACACATCTCTAACAATAAAATTAGTTTATTGATTTTTCAGAATTTCCTGATAGATTTATGCAATTTCCAAAACAAAGGTAAACTCACATCCCACTTAAAAAAAAAATCAAAACCTGGTGGTAACTACAAAGAATTCACAAAATCATAAAACCACAAAGTTATGCAAAGGAACAAAACCAGTCACCTCTGCGACTACTGTTAGCTAGCAAGAGATTGCAATTTAAATTACTTCCTTGCATATAAATGAAAAAAAATGTATCTTACGGCTAATTATGGCTGGTGCAAAGTTGAAATGAACCTTCACTTTCCAAATAAATAGAAAGAGATTTTAAAACGAAATCTTCATATTTTGTGGAAAGAATTAAGAGAAAAAGGAATCGTAAATCATGACTACAGATTCAAAGAACTATAAACAAATTAGATCTTTTAAAGGTGTCTGCATGCTAAGTAACTTAAAATTTACACTCTGATTTCCACGATAGTAAATTGCGTCATTTTAGGCAGTCCAAATGTTGGATTTTTAATTTGCTTAAAATTCCACATTTGTGGCAGCCAAAACCTGCAAAGACTGTTAATTTGATGTTGGTTTACAATTAACTAAGCAGTAGCAACTTAGGCTATACAGAACACTGCCAAGAAAAATGATGGCTTTGGTAAATTACCAAGGATCAAAATGTGGACAACAGATTTCTCCCCTCCCACCCCCCCCCAACCCCGACTATTTTTAACTAACAATGATAGTTTTGATAGAGTAGAAGTATTTAATAAAAAAATATAATGACAAGGTACAAATTTTGCAAAACAGTCCAGAATTTCAAAAGTAGCGGTATATTTTTAAAGGAGACAAAAAAAACCCCAAAACAATTTAACTATTAAGCATACAGTAAGCGCTCTGTAGCCAAATAAAAAGAAAATAAACTCTAACAAGACTGCTGCAGAATGGGAAAAAGCAGGTCTACTTTGTTTATTTATAAATTGGTAACAAGTAGATTCTTTCGCACTAACTAAACCAGACAGTAATTATAAACACAGATTGGTTAAATTCCCTGCACCCTATCAAAGGAAATGAGTTCCTCTCTTTTCCAAACATTGTCATTTGTTTATTGAGCCTCTTTTGGGCTTGATTTCATTAAAAACGATGTAAAGTCCACATCTGCAACCCCCAAAACAATGTTAACCTTGTTAAGCTGATCCAGAGTCCTCATTACAAAAAAATTTGCAGGCAACATAACCAAGCATTTTAAGAGGGAGCCACTGGAATACAGAGCAAAGAATTTGGATTATTTTCGTTCCATTACAGAAAACTTATATTACTATGCAATAGGACAGGAAGCAAACAGTAACCGCCTCAGTAGTTCTGGATAATTAGTTACCTAAATTCTCTGAGGTGAACAAAATGTACTTAGATGGGAGAACATTACTGCTTGTATGCTGAAATAACAGAGTAATCTTGGTTAAAATGAAAATCACAAATACGGGAGGAAAAAGTAATGTTTAAAATCATTAGTCTTTATCAGTAAAGTACAACTGAGTTCCTCATTAAAGTAACAGTTTTATTAAAAAGAGGATGATACTGCTTATATTAGCTAGTGTCAGATATCAGATTTCAACAAACTTTAGCACTGTAGACGCTATTAAAACATCATTATTAGAGTTGCCACGCTTGAATGATTTGAACTAAAGTGAATTTCATGTATTTGTTGGAAGATAGCAATAATAAATCCTGGAGCTCGAGCTGGTAAGAACTGACCCGGACTTTGCAGACAAAAAGTTAAGAAGTTTTGCCCCGGCATCGCTGGGAGCGGGGTTAGTGAAACTCGGCCCCGTGCCGGCCACTGCTGAAATCCTGCCTGAAAGAGCTGATGTGGGACAGAGGTGGTCTGGTGCACAGGAGCTCCTACACACCAACACCACACCTTCTCCACCACGTGCTTTCGAGCCTGAAGAAGTGGCAGGGAGATGCTCTTACACCCGGTGTGTGTTCCCCATGGGACATTTGCCTCGTGGTAGCATGGCCCTAGCAGGAGAGCACTATGGGGAATTACCCCTTCCCAGGGCAGATCCCTCCGTCCCCATGGGTTAGGTGCCACGGCTGCGGCGTCCCAGGAGGTGTGTGTGGCTAAGCCTTCTTTCCATGACTTCAGAGAAAAATGCACACTAGGGCAGCGGGATCAAAGACAGAGTAATGTACATCACCTAATGCTCCCGGACCAATTAGCCTGACAAAATACAGATGTCTTCACAGAACACATTGCATTTATTTACTGATTCATAGCAGCACCGAGCAATTTGCTATCACATGGCTGCATTCTCTGGTCAGGTAAATGCTGGTGATCTCCCACCTATGCTCAAGGACAATCAAGGAAAAACAATCAGGTTCTCAAAAGGCAAATCCTCTTTATATTCCTGGTGCCTGGGATCAGCTCCCTGATCATGTATCCATGCAACTTTTTCATACACAATCTGCCTAAAAATCTAATTTATGGCAGGTTTTCTCCTAATCTTACTCAGGTTCTCAAATGTGGTGAGTACTTCGATAAAATGAAGATAGCGTTTGCTACTTTTGCACTCTGCTGCCATTTTATTATACTAAATAAAAATGCTTTTGATTTTTCAATATTATAATTAGAATAAAAAATCAAAACATATTTGAGGTTTGTATTTAAAATAAAATAAAGAAGGACCATTAAAAAGAAGGGAGAATAGTAACAACTCATTTTGATTTCCTTTGGTATATTATTCCCCCTGAGCCCTTACATATAACTTTAAGTCTGAGCCCATACTGAGATTTCCAGCTCAGCTTGTCACAGGGAATTTGGGGCAATTAATGTCTTGAAAAACTGTACTTTTAGAATAATCAGGTCAGGAACTTTGTCTTTCTAAGTGCTCTGCTGTTTCTCAGGATTATCTGTGGATTCTTGAAGTAATAAGTTACAGTAACACTGGGCCACATCCTCAGCTGGTGTAAAGTTAGATTTTCTTCATTAACATCAAAGGAAATATGCTGATTTACACCAGCTGAGGGAAGATGTGGCCCACAGTGTCCAGGTGGATTTAGATCATACACTTGAGAAATACCTCAGTACATCCAGGTTTGTCCTGAGGTTGAACATAAAAGGCCTGGGTAGCGGGAAATCCATCCCTTTTTATTTTTAAATGCTCAAATGTTTACCAGCTGACCTTCCCCTTTACTGCAGATCTGGGAATCAAGGTGCATACAATAAAGTTCAAACCAATCAACTGCTTTCAGCTGTTCCTGTGCAATGAATTTTTAAACATTTGATCATTAAGACCAATCTATATGCAGGTCAGTTTTCTGAACAGGATGGGAACAGTTTGGGAGCAGATGCCAGGGCACTGACTCATGAAGAGGGACTTCTAAAGAAACACAGAGAGTACATTTATCTTGGGCCACCCATCAGGTAAACACTACCAAGACCATCTCTTTGCTGGATGGATGCACAGATCAAAACAGTTAATCTCTAGTATAGTGCCTTCATTAATTGAACAGTGGCATGATGGCAGTGCAGTGCTCACCAGCAGCGTTAACATGGTTATCTTACTGCAGGCAAACTTCTCTGCAGTTTTTGGTCCTTCTCCAGTTGGTAAATTCTCTAGAAATAGCATTCCATGCTGCTATTTACTTATTTATTCTACTAAAATTGCCTGGCAATTGCTCCTAAATTTGTGGACAAATTTCTGCTATGACTGTGATATATTCACTTCCAACACCTAGTACTCTTGGTTTAGAGAGTTTGTGGCTGGCAGCAGCTTCAGGCCACTGATCCCAATCTCTGAATCACTTCTGTTTTACCAGTGGGTCACTGGATGTACTCTAGAGCCTGCATTCACCATCCCAGCCACTCTGTTGGGCACCTGGGTCATACCCTGTCCTTTCTGAGCCCCACTGGCTCACTTGGTCCACCTAGAGTAGAAGGTACTTGGAGGTTACTCTCTCATCTGAAGGCAACAGGACTTAGACAAATGGACTCAAGGGTCACACAAAATCACGTGCAACCAAGAGTGGGAGAAGAGCGGGTGACTGACACAGGTCCACTAGAGCTGATCATGCTTGGAAGCACATTAGACACTCTGGTAATGACTGGTCTTGAAACAGAGACACAATTTAAGATTTTTGTTTCCTCAAGATACATATGCAATATATCTGGTCTTTATTTTAAAGCCCTCTACCTTCGAAGTTACTGGGGAAAGCAGGCCAGTCATGGCAGCACTTAGGTTATTGTCCATTTTTAGCTATTACATCAGTAGAGGGGATGATCACTGAAGCTTGCCTGATTTTATCATGTACCTTAGAAGCAGGCCTTCGATGGCAGAGCTGCTCCACTGAAAGCCCAATCGTAACGTTATACAGGAATGTTTTGCAATTTGCCTAATCTATGTGTTCATTGATTGAATTCCATTTTCTTCCAGTTCAGTGCTCATGATTGTAATGCGCATGGCTGCTCTCGTACAGACGAATTTGCCTGCATGCTTTGTGGCATCTCAACACCGCCCAGCTAAGCTGCCACTTGGTGCCTCTGGAAACACCAACAAAAACATCAGAAGGGTCAAATTAATGCATTTGAACTGAGAATTCAATTTACAAGTCACAGATCTTTTTTTATTAGCCCAGTTCTAAAGGTAGTTCAGTCAAGGTATGCAGGTAATCAATTATTCAAATATATTACCAAACATCACCTATAGCACTTAGTGCTAAACCTGAGCCCTTGGCAATGTCAACACCGGATTTGAACTACTTGCAGAATTTTAACAGGAAGATTTTTTTGAGAGAGTATTTGTGGGTGCTGAAATCTTCTGAGTTTTTTGCAGTGTATCCAGGCACTGTGATGTGCTGGTAGCCAAACGAGAGAATACTTGTTCAACCCAAATGATAGCATTTGGGTCAAAGAACAGGTTGAATGATCTGACATGTTACCACAGGCTGACTGAGAGCATACTTGCAACTGTATGAAGCAACGAGAAATAGGAAACAGAAAGTTGAAGGTGCAAGTCTAATTCTAACACTTGCCGAACAGATCATCTTGGCAAGTCACCCAACTTGTCTGTGCCTCAGTTACACTGTCTGAAACACTGAGATAATAATAATACTTAATCACCTTTGAAAAGAAGTGAGAGATCCTCAAACAAATCCAGTGATAAGTGTGAAGTGTTCATTATAATATTAAAGAACAGATGGCCAAAGCAGAGATCCAGTTAAAAGGACTGCACAGAGTTATAAGAAACCTCTTGCTGTGACGTACGCGCTTTACAATGTGCATTCCCCCAGACAATACACGATGAGTCGGCTGCAGCAGTTTATGTTCTGGATTAGAGCATACGCATAAATAAAGCTACGTTTTTATGTGATCCCAACAAATAAATGGGAAGCACGGACAGGAATGTCTAGCTGATGGAAAAATGAGACACCACAAACAAACCACAGCTTGATGATGAAAAAAAAGAGGTCTAAGATTTATATGGCACAGCTGGCTATGTGTAGTGCTTTTGTAAGCCTACAGCATCTGGTCACTTGTTTTAAATGTCTAAATAGATAGAGGCCTGAACCTTGCACAACTGTGCAAAAAAGAGGCAATGCTTCACAGTAAGCCGCACCGCTACACATCGCAGAAAGCCCTGGTGCACATGGAGATCTGCCTGACTTCAAAAGCCAGGTGAGAAGGGGGAGGAGGTCTCCTGCACCCTCTGAACGTGACCGTCTGACTGCACGTCTGTCCTGTGTTCAGGATATCACAGACATCCATGCACGTACATCTTTCTGAACAAGCTGTGCTAGAACTGGAGCATGCCTTCTAGCAGGACACCCAAGCACAACTATAAATGACAACAATTTTACCATCTCATTGCTGTAGCTCCACTGATGTCAATGGAGTTATGGTAACTCACATCGCTGGAGAACCCGGCCTACTGTCCTTCAGCAGCTCTAAGAAACCACATCCTAGATACCCCCTTGTTAACTAACACAAATGGTGCTTCTTTGTCTGTAAAATCGAGGTGAAAGGGTAAAGAGAGAGGAGGAACCGAACCATCTTCATGCTTTACTAGCAGAGTATCAAGCCTTCCGTTTCAAACAGATGATATTTTTACTCAAATGTTCAAAAGGGACATTGCACAACGAGTTGTGGGAAAAGCAGACTCCCAGCCGTGGTGTGAGTCATTCAACAGAAGGAGAGAGCGGAGCTTGCTGGGCTGCAGAGCAGCACCATGGCAGCAGTGGGGATGGCCAAAGGGTGGTGACAAGGGACAAGGGCAGGTACATTTTGCATTTGTGTTTGAGAAAAGTCTGTGGAAGGAGGTTGAATGACAAGAAGAATAAATAAGGCATGTCCTTGCTCCAGAGCACAAACCAGTCCTTTGCAACAGCAGGAACATACCGAACACAACCCGCTAAATCCCAGATTTGTGCAAGTTGTTGCAGTCAGTGGAAGAAGTTTCTAAGAATTAAAATATTTCTACAGCTTTTAAACCTGTCATACTCATACTGGAAAGGTAAGATGTGGTAGACACAACCTCTTATTTTTAAAATTCTCACAAAAACCCAAAGGTTTGTGCTCCCCCTGTTGGTTTTAGGAAAGAGATTCGGTTTGGTTTTGTTTTCCCCACAAATACCATCCTTCATTTTGTTCTGACACCAGTAGAAGGACAAAAATGCATTTGTGTGACGAGATGCTATTTACACTGAAGTTTCTCTTGTTTAAACAAGAAAATGGACGTGCTAATTTCAGCTCCATCCCAAATGCAAAGAAAAGGAATAAACATTTAATAAACCAACTGCCAAACTAGAGGAAGATTAAAGTATTTCAGTACTGCTGAAGGAAATACCACAAGCAAGTGGGGGATAACACCACACACACAGAGTTATGTCACAGGTATCTGTCTGAGCGGGCATCTGTGACATTGTTCACCAGTTGCTTATAGTGTTTGCCATTGCCCATATGGTCCTTTTAGGAAAAAAAAACCAAAACAAATAAACAAAAATGGGTAAAGATGAAAAAGCCCAGTTGCAAAAATGAATTAGATGAGTATGAGTCTGAGAAGATATGGAAGATGAGAAAGGAAAAAAGCATGACAGAAGGATGGATCAAATTATTGCAATTTTTCTTCCTTCGGTGTTAATTATTTACAATATATGTTTCTCATCTACAGTCTGTTTTTCACTGTATCTTTATTCAGCGTAAGGAAGACCTGATCTTGGTGGGTTTTTAGCTGCTACTGCAACACAAATACTGAAACATGATATCGGATACACTAGATCAATTATTAATTTTTAGGAGCAGAATATGAAGTCTTTATTTCAGAATATGAAACCGTTTGGCTTAATGGGACTAATGACTTAGGAGATGCTCTTTGGAACACAATGGCCCCGAGAGCAGGCTGAATCCAAGGTCTCTGGGGACTAACCCATGACCTTACCCAACACTCCCAATTTAAATGGAGGAAAACTGATAGGTGCAGGCCAGACTGAGGCAAGGCTGCATGTCAGACATACTGTTTGCTTTAGCAGCCTTGAAAATAAAAGGTGGTTTCCCAGCCTGCATCCATAACCACAGCCTAAGGCAATGCATGAAGGAAAAACTACCAGGCTATATAGCTCTTATTTAATGTAGAGCTCTGACGTATCTGACAGCAGCACCAGTTTAGCATCCGCTGTTGGAACTGCTGGCTCCGCATCCATCCCTCTCCCTGCCTGGCTGAACTTGTCGCTGGCTCTCAGCCCGAGACTTGTGACACTGCATCACGCCGGGTAGCATGCTGAGTCTGTAGATATTTTAGCCACTTTGCTCAAGCTAGAAAAATCCTGACTAAACTGGAGCAGGAAAACAATTTGATGAAAGATCACCTGGAGCAGGAAGTTATTAGATGCTTGAGTGACTTCTAGAACAGAAAACTATGTATGAGTATGTACACGAGGCAAAACAGATGTTGTCTTGACCTCTGTACGCTGGAATCTTACAGCTGCTCTGTTTACTCTCTGCTGTCCATAATGCATCTTTAAGCCAGGTGCTGCCACTTATCAGGTATCTACATCTCTTGTTTAAACAAATGTTAACTGAACTTGACAGCAAAGGGGACCCCTGCAGCAAAATCGGCAGAAGACAGCTTTAAAGCTACTTTCAGTTCTTACTCCTCAAATAACTGAAGTTTTGTGTGACTAGGTAAGGAGTGAGGGTAGAAAGTTAAACTTTTGACCCCATCCCCATGGGACTTCATACACCGTCTGCCTGGTCTGCTGTTGGGGCATAAGCCTCAGCTCTGCAGCCAGGAGAAGAGCAGGTCTTCAGGAGCTGGTAGGAACCATGCTGTGGGCTCTGCCCCCGGCCCACCAGCCTCTCCAAAGTCCCTTGAACCAGCAGATCCCTTCTATGGCTATCATTGTTCCTGCTGCTTGCATCATAACCACTGCTAGCATCATAAACTACCCCTTGCATCATAGTGACTGCTTGCACCATGGCTACAGCTACCATCTTCCCCCAGGGCCACATCCCTGTCTCTGTTGGAGAGAGCTGCAAGAGTGCACTGTTAGCCATGCTGCAAGTCTGGGAGCTGAACACTGATTCCCCCTTTTCCCAACCTCTCAGTAGGGTGTCTCTTTCATTTTTTAATTTGGGTTTTTAATCAGTGACAACTTACACAAAAGCTTTAGGGTAAGACAGGGCCAGAGTGCTCTAGTGCCTGGTGAGGCCCCAGTGAGACCTTACACCCAGTCCATCAACATCACCATGGCAGCAGAGCATCTCCACCAAGGGCTGCAGGTTTCAGCCGTCCCTGTGCTCCTTTGGGAAATCATACAGGCGCTTGTGATAGGTGTGAAATTAAACTCCGTCACCTCTTTGTTAAGGGCAGCCCTACAACCGTTCATCCATGAAGCAAAGACAACAGGCACTTAAAGGAGGTTTTACAGAAAGCTTCTGAGCCTTCCTCCTTCCCTCTCTCCTCCCAGGTCCTGGTGTACACAGCTGAGATAAAGGGTCTTCAGACCCACACAAGCTCCTGCAAGGGACTGAGCTGCTGAAGCCAAGGAAACACCACCACTAGCAAGGAGGTTAGTGTGAGAGGTTTGCTATCAGCAGCAAGCCAGACAGCATGGTCAAGACAGAACCAACCCATACTTATCACAACACATGTGATGAAAAGTGCCCTGGTTTCAGGACTGTTTTAAAGCTTCTTTGGTGCCCAGTGGGGGACAGTTTACAGGATCTGAGCACAGCTATTTTACCATCCAAATGCTGCTTGAGGAAATAAACTCTCTTCTTGTCAAAGCTAACTTCGAATTGAAATTTGCCTTCTGATTGATTGGATTCAGTTTCTCTTAAGTGTCTATCATTAACCCCTCAAAACTGCCTCAGGAACTCAGAAACAATCCAGCATGCTTTATGGAAATACCTATGTCTATACTTTTGTCTGTAGATCAACCTATGTGTTTATTTTAATTAAAGATGGATAAAGGCCATAGCAAAGAGGTACTGGTAGCACTGACAACTCTGAAAGTGAATGTTGAAACTCTGCCAGGATCCTGCTAATCAGTTGCTTATAGAGAGTTTGGGAAATCCTAAAAATCTGAGGGTAAGAAATTGTATTCAGCATTTGAGATAAAGCTCTGAAGTTCATTTCAGAAAACTGAGACAAGTTCTCAAGTAGAACCAAGGGAAGACACTTTTCTAAACTTGACAAAATGGGAAATATTGTTAGCCTTCTTTACTCTAACAAAAGAATAGGTCTATCTAGTGAAAAGCATGTAATTGTCCTCAAAAATGTTTTATGGATATCAAAAATGGTTGTGGGATGAAATTGATGTGCTTTTCTGCAGTCCGGGAATGCTGCTGGTTCACAGCTAGAGCCTGATGCCCAACCTCTATCTTTTGCAGCTTCAGCGAGCTGTGTCTGCAAGCGATTCCAAGCGCAAAGTTAAAGGTTATTAAAAAAATAAAACATTTTGCCCCTGCAGAGGCTCAGGGTGTGTACATGCTGGAATGATCACCTGCAGAAAAATATTCAATTATACTACAGTTTTCTGTATCACACCCTTCACTCACAGCCAGTCCTTTACCCCCCGTCACTTAATCAGAAGACAGAAAGAGATGAAAGATCAGGTCAAATACCTCTACTGTCACATGGAAGACAATTTCTAGAACTCATTCGTTCCCAAGGTTCCTTCCTTAACGCCTTGCAGAGATGAGGTCTGGTACAATGAAACTTTGCAACTTCTTTCATGTAACACAGATGCATACAAAGGAAAATCCCGTTCCAAGTATGTTACCTGATTTCAGACGGTAGTGGTGGACTCAGCACATTGTCCAAAATGTACTGAATGACTGCTGAAGCTGAATATCCTGGATATACAGTATATGCCTATACTGAGTATACACGTACCTTCCTGTCTTTAGCTTAATAAGCACCCTTTTGTTCTGGTGCAGCAAATTTATTTTGGGGGTATCTACTGATGCATGCTCAAAGATGTTATCCAGTGTGTTAAACATTCCTGTTTAGGCTGAACAAGCCTTTTCTTGCTCTTCCAAAAAGAAAATAAGGCACACAATTTCTTGGGGGGAAAAAACCCAGTGTCTTTCAATGGTATTGGGAGGATTGGCATTTTGCTAAAACACTGATTTTCTCCCAACATATTTGGGTGTACACACAGCCATGATAGGCCACAAGTGTCTGGTATAAGAGTTCAAAAGTAATCCCAGCCTCTGAGAGTACCAGCTTTCAGCAAACACCTTTGCAGAAAGGTTGCGCTGCTCATCTCAAAAAGTCCTCAGGCTGTATAGAATTAGCGGCTGTGGATGCAGAACTGCACAGCTAGTTTCTGCTTTAAAACAACAGCAGCAAAGAGGAAGAAATACGCCAAACTCTGAATAACACCGATCACAGAAACGGGTAGAGACGCCTTTTCCACTGGAACTCACAGGCGGATACTAGGGAGAGCAGGGATGTATTATGGAGAACGTACTGTGCTATCTGAACATCAGAGGTTTGAAATTTCCCGATGAGATGGAGTCTCCCCTGGTTCCCTCTGTTGTGCTGTCCGTTTAATCCTGGCTGAGAAGGAAAGGGGTTGGTGAGAGTTTCCTCACCCTCTGGCCACCAGATCAGACTGTGGGAGACGCCTTGTGTAGCCATCAAAGAGAACAAGGAAGGGTGTAGTGGACAATATAGTGAGCAACACCTTGAAACAGTGGCCAGCTCTAGGCCGGAAAGGATAAAATATCAGGCAGAAGAAATCGGTTGGTTTTGAGGATGTGCAGACTTCAAACATGTCAGTCTAATTCCTTACGTGATAAACTCTGCAGTCAGCAGAACTACAGACTGCCGGAATAAGAGCATCACTAACACTCTGGAGGCTTTTAGAACAGGACAGCTTGTTCCTGCTGCAAGATGTGGGAACACTGAACGAGCTCAATAATTTCAGTCTCTAAACCTGTCGTTACCTGCTCTGCTGCTGATAGTGCTGTTATCTTGTTACTTCTGCCTGTGTACTTCCTTCAAGGATTTCAGTGTTGTAGCTCTGAAAGGATATCTGGTTTGCTTAAGCATCAGGAGACTAAAAAGCTAAACCAAAACAAAAACCACACCTAGAATGAGATGAAAAGAGCCATGCATTTCAATGAATGGAGGACACGCACTCCATGGAGGCCTGAGTTCAGTTACAGAACAGCTAGGAAGAGCACTAGATCCACTGAAAGTGTATCATTTACCAACCATTGAGGCTTTGTTAATATTCCTCTTTTACAGATTTTTTTTTCTCCACTGGCTGATTAGCTAATTAAAGTTGTAGGCTGTTTCCTTTCAATCAGAACTGTGAGCCTGTACCAGGTGCCAAGCATCACGACATGCAGTAAGGCAGACAAGCTCGGGGAGAAGTAGGGGCACAGAAGAGGCTCGGCCCTCCCAGATTACCCCACTGGCAATGGGCTAACGCATTGGGTTTGCCCATTCATCCTGTCCTGGCACAAGATTCATTCTACCTCACTGTGAAGACAACCCAAACACCATGGAAAAGCGGTACAGCACTGGGTGCGATGGTCAGAAAAACAAAGATATGACTGAAAAATTTGCATCAGCTTCATGCAAGCATGGTTGAGTTGGATGAGAGGAACAACGACCTCTAAATTAGCATCCCTTGGAGCACATTTGTCTCCAGCGAGATTTTGTTGGATGTGTTGGCATGTGAGCAGAGATCTGAGCCTGAACCAGCTGGGCACAGCGTCTTCTAACCTGAAAATCCTTACTGACATCTTCACCTGGAGCTGTTCACAGCATTCTTAACAGAAAAGTGGGTTTTCATTGTTAACAAGAAACAGTCAATAAAGAACTCTTTCACAACTCTTCACAGAGCAAGATCAGCACCAAAATAGATATTGTTTCTTGTGGCTGTACGGCACTGCCTTCTGCACGAGAGAAGGAAAAAATCTGGGAGCTCTTTGGGACCAACTGAATCAAAGCTTTCTTTGTTGTGCTACCGAGCATATAAGCTGGGTACCTCCCGAATAAGGTGAGACAGATCCTTGGTCTGAAAGATGATTAGAGGGTACTCGGTTAAGATTTAAATGTACTTGGTACATTTAAAGGTACTTGGTGAAGATTTAAATGGAAGATGTGTTTTCAAAATCTGTGTTCTCAGTTAGGAATTTTATGTTTCAATCTAAAAAAGGTTTATAGGTAAAGAAATAATAGCATCACCAAGATGCATTTGACTGACTTAGAGAATACAGTTGGGGCATAGTCTGTAACAGGGTGAGCTGAGGTAAAAATTTCCCACTCCTCTTCCAAAATCACTGGAAATTGTTGTTTAAATAGAAATTGGCTGAGTTACCAATTAAAACAATTTAGATTGAGAAGGGAAATGTGGTATAGAACAGAGATACTTTTGCTCCCCTGGTAAGGTGACCAAAGTACAAGCTATCAGAGAGGAAATGATCAAGGCAAAGCAATATAAGACTTCCAAATTTAAGGGTAAGCTGCAAAATGCTTTGCAGTGGGACAGAGAAGCCTTTAAATATTTAACTATAGTAGTTTTAAATGCAGATTGGACTACATTTTCTTGGCATCGAAGAATTTTTTTCCATTTCAAGACTAGCAAACCTCCTGGAATCTTACCAATAGCCATGAAAGATTTAAAAATTGAGTAACTGCGGCAAGAATGTGCATAGCTGGTAAATAGGAAGAAAACATTTGGACTCTCTTACAGTTAGTCCTGGTGTTTCACAAATTTCTTTATCTGAAATGATGGCAACTGGAAAACCTAAGCTAACATTAAAATGTTTAATTAGGATTTCAAATACACATACTTTATACAGTGGTAGTAATATTTCTTTTGCCCAACGGAGCTCACAATGTTAGTTTGCTTACAAGCAGAGGAATCCAAAAAGAAAAAATGCCAACAGGCTAAGCATATTTCTAAAATATTTTTTCCGCTAAAATGTGCGTCATTCCAAAAACATGTCTGAGTGGTTATATTTTGGGTGAGGAAAAAAATCATAGAAAAAGCGTCAAATACATCTTTATACTGCAATATTTCACAGGCTATTATATATGTAAGATGGTTATTTACACAAATAGAAGCTTAATATATAAAAAAGTTTAGGGGGGAAAAAGCTTATATTTAAGATTTGCTAGAGAAAACCAGCAAAGCTGCGGGAAAACTAGAGTCATTTAGGTCAAACTGGGTCATCAGGCTGGATAAATCCTGAGCCAGTATCACACCAGTGTAAGACTTCTCCTTCTTATACAAAGGCTTCCACATTCATTCGACAGACATATTTAATTTTGTACCCTAGTTCAGTTCGTCACTTCTGATTTTTAATCAGGACGCTGGACACACGCAACTGCCCCCTCCGCAGCTCCCGTAGAGTCTCTTGCTTTGATTGCATCAATCAAACCGCAAAACTATTTGTTGCTCTCAGGCTGAGCTGGAGCCTGCGCATCCCACAGGGATCAGTTTGCCCTCCCTGCCTCTCGTGAAGGTTGGCGAGACTGTGATGGGGCTGTGTGTGACAGGCCTCTGGAAATCCTTGTGCTTCACCTTCAGGGAGGGACGCTTTGCAGAACCATATCTACCTGTCAGGCTGCTCAAACCCCAACTTCATCCCCTGCCCTGGGAAGGGCTCTGGTCCCGTTGACAGCTCCCTGGTTTCTGACTCGCTCGGGATGCTGAGCAATTCCTGCTACCAGAAGTTTCTGTGGCTGCAGATTTCCTCCTTAATAACTCGGCTCAATAGGTAACATGCAACTGCAGGAATTTTGGCAAGAGAATTAGGAGTGAACATAAGAGAAAGCATAGGGAAAAGGTTACAAGGGCTAATCTAAACTGACGCTAAAGGTTTTACATGGCTATGACTAAAAAGGAACTTGTACATAGTGATTTTGATAGTCTTTTCTGAGGTTTATAAATGACATTTCCTCTGCTTCACCTTACTGCAACAATAATGCAGATTTGCTGCGCTATATTTTTCTAGAAATCTTGCAGGACACTGAAAGCCGACTATATCCTATTCATCCTTTCTGAATGCAGAAAAGTATGTTCTTGAACTTTTCAAAGTTTTCCATTAGAGGGAGAAGAAATTTTTCCTCTAAGAACCAATTAATCATTGCATGCTGTGAGGCACCTCTAATGTACAGATTTAACGAGACAAGCCTTCCTGGTTTAGTTTTTTCCACCTTTGAATAAGTACTCCTTGACACATAAAAATCAAATATAAACAGCACTAGGACCAAAACCCATGTTCTTGGAACTGTACCTAATTTAGAACTGTAAGAACTTGGGAATGTTTATATTTCATCCCTAAAGTCTTCATCTGTTTATATCTAAAATGCAATCTGAACTGAGACACAACTACAAGGCTCAGTGAAATAGGAGAGCGTTCCCTTGAGCCATAGTCCTGGAAATCCACCATCTTTTTTCTTCATTAATATCTAATCCCCATTTAGTAAGAATTTAGCTACTTTTATCCTGATGTGAAACTTCAGGGCTGCCTATTTCGCTCTACTGCCTGCTGCTTCTAAATACAGCAGTGCTGGTGGCGGAGGTGGTGATTGTGAGTCATAAACACTCTGTCATTGTAACATGTCAGATTTGTCCAAAAGAAACATATTTTTATATCTTAGATTATTTTATTATTAGTTTAAGAAGGTTCGTTTAGCTCCTAGCAAAGCCACGAGGAAGAATTATGCACTTAAGCAGTTCTATCTGTGATGTGTAATGCCTTGCAGTCATTTAACATGCTGAGACAAACAAGAGAATCCCCAGAGTGCTCATCTACTACGGGACTTATTTCATACTGCATCAATAATGTAAATTGAGATGTGAAGATAGCTCCTTGTTTTTGTAAGGTATGATTACACTAGTGCAGACAACATCCACTCAGCTTCGCTGGAAACACTGAAGTCAGCTCCCTGATAACAACCTGGCCCATTCTTTATCTTAACAGCAGAAGAAATTATACTACCAACAGGATACTGTTGGAAGCAGGCTGGCTTTGTAAGATCAGTTGTTTGCTGTGACGTTTTCCAAGCACAGGTGAAGTTGAAATGCTCATGCAGGGGTTAATATTTCTCGCCAAAATGACTTCTGATATTAGTTTTTGTTCTTCTCAGTGAACCACACTGGCCTGCATTTAATCACTGTGGTGAATGTCAATTTGTATAAGTACATCTCATACAAATGGATTCAGTTGAATTTTTTAGAGTCTATAAGGGCTCACCCATGAAAGACTTGCATCATCTACCCTGACATTTTTGGTGGAAAACGGAAGTCAGTGACAAATTCAGTTTTTCTCAGGTTGACCTCTCATCTGCCCTAGTAAGACGCACAAGCATTATGTGAAGTTAAAATACTGGTGCGGTGCCCGTATCTACTATTGTACAATACATAGAACAAACATAAAAGACATCAATCAAAATCCTCAAAATGTCTTTTTCTGCCAAGACGCATAAACGTTTCCTATCCCCCATCAAATTCTTTTAATTACAGCTGCTGAGCTTCATAATTATTTTTAGCCAGGCTGGCTTTTCTGTTGTTATTGAACATATGATATGCAACATATATCGTTTATATGTCCTATTGGATTTTGTTATAGTAGAGCGACTCCTGTAGCTGAGACAGAAAAGTGTTTTTCTGCTACTAGGAAACCATTTGAAGTCTTCCTGGGAATCTTTCATCTTTGATATCTTACTAAGATATAGTTTGGGGAGGGGAAGGCAGAGAGAAAAGAAAATTTTGTATACTTTTTCAGGTTGTTTCTTCCTGTAGATTTCCTTCTTCTCCCCAAGATGTTTCATACAGATGAGTTTTTTTTAGAAAAAATCCTATAGCTCCAAAACAAACAAACCTGAAACATGATATGAACAGATTCTTACTGACAAGATGAGCCAAATCTTTTTTTTTCATGACTTGCTATAATCCAAGATCATAGAAACAGGAACTTTATCTTTTTGTGATCTTTGTTTTCAACTACGCATCCTTAACTTTGCTTCAATTTAGGGTCTCTCCCTGCAGGCAATAAAACATAAGGTAATTACTGAAAGAAATAAAAAAAAGTAAGCTTGGTTTCAGCTGAGTAAAAACAATGGGGTTTCAAATATATACCAGCAAGAAGCCTGTATGTTTGAGTGCTACTGAAACACATGCCATTTATAACACGACAATAGTGATATTCTTCTGAAAGACACTGCTAAATGTGCAAGTCACCCAGGAAGAATTTGTATTGCATTTCTGAAAGTAAAATTACAATAGCTGACAAAACACGAAAGTTTCATCATGGTGGATTAGAATGTGCACAAGGAATTCAAAGGAATTTATCGTTACTCAACATTTCAGCTAGCGCTCTCTTAACATGTCTTTGGTGAACAGATTTGTCTCTACACTCAATAGAAAACCCATGCTCATGAAAAGGTTAGATTACAGAAGCCTAGTAACTAGTATAACAAACAGCTAGTTAGACTATACAGCCAGATGAGCAAATGGGTGTTGCTCCTACACTACTGATCCAAAAAGAAAATGTGTCTTTCTTTACCTCTAATACAACTGTTTCTTTGCCCAGGAACTTCCATGACATGAAGGGACTGGCAGTTGATTTTAAAATGCCTTGTCCCTCCTTGCTTGTCATGGACCGTGCTTTAGCAGGTTTCTTTACATTTCAAGTAACAGAGTACTTGCAGATATAAAACTTGATGCCACCTCTGCCTGTCAAGTAAGAAATGCTTTCAGCATTTATGATCTCCAAAGATCTATCCAAAAAGGACAAGAAAATTACACAGCTGATATTTCTTAGACAGAAAAGGTTTAGAAAAATAGGCAAAAAAATTGTCCTGTTGGCTGAAAGGAGACACAATGCCACTTGTTTTTGGATAAGATCAAGTAACAATTTAGCAACCTTAATCTATTATTAAGAATGCAGACACAGGAGAGGAAAGGGAGGACCTTCAGTTCTCAGTCAAGTAAATACTAGCCAAAAGTACAGCAAGAAAACCCTTGTGGTAGCTACAGAATCACAGGATACAAACTAACTTAGGAAAACAAACAGAATGAACTGCTCTAAGCTCCATTCCGCTGCAGATGGTACCTTCTCTCGTAGCTCACAGCTAGCTCGGAGACAACTATGCTTCATACTGCGGTGTAAATGTGCCATTGGTCAGCAGACATTCAATATCATTAGCTTTCCTTTTATTGCTCCAAGACATTTCGATTAATAAACCAGAAAAACCCACAGTGGCATTTTATGCAGTCTTGTAGGGAATAGTTCTTGGCTTTGTACCCTGCAACATCAGTACACATTGAGAGAAAATCAGCTACTGCTGCACAGCTCACAGATGAAAAAATGTTTGCAGGAGTGAACAAGATTGGCCATAAACCATCTGAAGGCAAAAATCTGAGTTAGAGATGTGACTTTATACGAAGTTACACATCTAGTAATTAAAACATTCAGACCACACTCTCTAAATGTGGGATTCTTTAGTTCTGAAGAAGACATGGGTATAATCCATTCAACATCATATCCAAGTGTTAAGCTGCGAATTGAAGAATGAACTCATCCTAAGATGCTTAAATAAGAGTATACTTAGCAGGCTTACTTCTGTATTTCAGCCTGCTATTACCTCTGTGAGAATGCTGTGTTGAGTTCTGGATCCACACTTTGAAATGTACATTGAAAAATTAGGCAATTATAGTAGAAAGTCATAGGAAACATGAAAGAAATCGAAAAAGATGTTGTATCATGGAAAGGCTCATTTAGCCTAACTCTGAAGGGATCATAGAGCAACTTTATCACAGTCTGTAGGAATTAGACAGATGCTCTGAAAGAAAGAAGCTGGAAAGCTCCCTGGCAGCCACACCACCACCAGCCATATCTTGGGTTGCAGTAGATCCTCTGTCGCTAGAAGTTTTTAAACAGTGATTTCAAAACTGAAACTTCCCTAAAAAACTTTTTCCTGTTTGTGGCCTTTTCGGGCTCAGGTTGTACAGGAGGTCACAGTAAGTGGTCATGGTAGTCCCCTCTGCCCATACCCATGATTTACTGTCCAGCATCTGCAATTCTCACTGCTGATCCTGAGCATTTTTTACTTTCAAGAACCTCGTTAAAAGACCATGGACTATGGCAGCAACTCGCACACATCAGCTGGAGTGGGTAACTGTCCCCATTGTCAGCAAACGCTGCGCAATGACATTATGGTGGGGTCAGTCTTACCCTTCTGCACATGGTCACCTTATTCTGCTCCCACTGGCATGCAGGCAGGTGCCACTTTCACTGCGTGGGATGTCTTCACACTCAGATACACCTCAAATTTTTCCTACATAAGAAAAATCCTCCGCTGATCCCAAACTCGCCTACTCCACGGAGAATATGCTCCATACCACCTCCAGGAAGGATCCCTGCACACCTTCCCATCCACCTTTTGGGAAAGCAAACGAATGAGGATGTGGACCCACACCCTAATATTGTGTATAACACTTTTAATCATCTTACCTATGAAAACTGCTGTGTAAGATTTTTTTGTCTCCTGGCTAATTTTGTATTAATGTATTATCTACCTGCAACTCGTGACTACTTCCAGCTGGTGCCAGGGAAATAGGAAACTGTTTAGATACCTTCTTCTGTTCCTATGGCAAAAAGCAAAGACAGAAAAGGAGAAAGTATATTACAGAGAACTGAAAACAGGTACCTTTTATTAGTGTAGCTGATAGTGCTGTACAGTTCACTGTTCTTGTTTAATTTGGCTACATATTGATTTGATTGTGGCAATGAAAATAGAATGAATGCTCCTTAATTACATTTTAAATTCAACTTTCTGAGGCTGAAGATACTTTTGAAAATCATATGTATCTGCCGGCCTCACCGCAACACAGGTTGACTTAAAGTTGCGCTAATGCTGAGTGGTTACGCCCAATGCTGAACCAGTGCAAAGCCTTCATTAAAATAAAAAGCGGCTCTATAATGATATTTACATGACATTCAAAGTGCTCTTTGTTCTTACAATAAAATACATTCCAGATAATTTCACACTACCGACCATAGTTCCTATTATTCAATTTTGCGATTTTTCTTATGTAAGCAAAGTTTTTTTTGTAACATGTCCACTAATTATTACTTTTATAAGGAAAGGTTCAGAAGTATTTAGACTCCTAGGAGAGCGAAGACAAATGCATTATAGAAATAATGCACTTAGCCTCCAGGAGTAACCCTCAGCTCACTTATAAAAGCTCTTGCCAGTCAAATCTACAGAATACGATTTGATTCAACTCTAGGGGAGGAAAGACTAACACTTGTCTGCCTCCAAAGTTCAAGAAAAGATGCTTGAATTGCTGCTGCCAAGATGGGAGGGGGCAGAAAATGGAGGATTTGAATCTAGGGGGAGAATAAGTAAAAAAAATATTTATACATTCTGTCGTTCAGCTCTAATTGCTTCAAAGATTATTTATTTTTCATTTTTTTGGAAAATAGCTTGCAGCTTCTTAACATATTTTTCAAAGAAGGAGCTGGAAGGCATAATAAAAAGCAAGCAGGGATATGCTTTCCGAATAGACTGAAATAATTAATGTGAGAAAGCTTCCGCTTGAGCATTTTTTATGAACAAAAAATACATTATTTTTGCTTTTAAATTGGAGATAATTTGTTACACGGAAGTGGTGGTTTCTTTAATCTTGAAATAATGCTAATTATAATGGTATTTGGAATCTGAATTTTTGCAAAGCTGTTCCCTTGTTTATTGCTGACATAACGAAGCTACTTAAAGACTTCAGAGGCTTGTGGCACAGTCCCAGTTGGTTTGCCCATTGTCCTTGCTTGCTTTCCCAGTCCCAGACCTCATTACTCCCCTGATCTGACTGTGTGAGGGTTTCATCTACTCCATAGCCACTCCACAAGCAGCTGGTTAGGACAATCCATGGTCTAAACACAATCATCTTCTGCTTTCTCCGTTAACACCAGCTCTTGCCAGAGAGCGACCAAAGCTCATGGTCACAGCTAAGCCTAAAGAACCAGCAATGTCTCCCCACGCTCCGCTGCACCACAGCGTGTTTTCAGGAGGAAGGTAGGAAGGTTTTGCCCATTAATTTTCCACTGAAAAGCAGCTTTCACTTATTTTACTTTCGTGTCCTGTGGGATTGCCAGGGAGCTTAGTCATGGAGCTGCGCTAGGCACCTGCACAAACAGACAAAAAGCAAAACCGATCTTTGTCCTAAAAAGCTTCTGGGCCAAGTACATCTCTGATCAGGTACACGGCTGCACCTGGACATGCCCTTAGCATCCCTTTGATTTCAAATAAAGGCCAGTTTGATTCAGCACAGAGCTGGATCCTGAGGCTCGAGGTCCTGTACACTCCCTTTGCATCGCACCCGGCAGCACAGAGGTGTTTGCCATGCTGTGGGGCCGCACGGCGGGAATTCAGTGGGTGTATTTACCTTCTGGAAAGCAAAAGCGGACACTGTTTCTGCAGCCAGAGTTTCATTTGGCAGAGGAACCCGTGCTTATCCACCAAGCAAGCCTGACACTCCCTTGCCTCTAATCAGGGTTGTGTACTCAAACAGGAACAACACGCTGCAGGTACATGTACACACCGTGTTCCTTTCTCCAGGCATCTTTCATTATTCAGCATGTTTTCACTGCTGAACAACAAATTGTTAGTGGTGTAACAAGGCAGGAACACATGTTTGGGTACGGTGTGCTACCTGCAAAGCCTGGCACTTGCTCTGCTGAGCTGCAGTTCCCTGGTCTGGCAGGGTCAAAGCAGCAGCTAAGACAGCAACGCAGCTCACAGTGGTGTTGAGAATGGGTCAAGGAGAAAGCTTGCATTTGTCAAGGCTGGAAGATAAGATGAAGATGATGAGAGATCATATTTTTGAGCCATTTTGTGGGGCCATTATTCCTTCTCCCCCATGAAATACAAGTAAAGTCTGAAATAGGGAGCCAGGTGAGGTCCCAGGTAAAATAACTTTCAAGTTCTAGACCTGCCTTACCAGCGGGCTGACAGTGCTATTCAGTGTGGTCAAAGCAAAAGCAGGGGGCACAGGGGTCTGATTATAATGAGATTTTTTTAGCTGTGCTGAACATGGTGGAAAGCAAAACATCTGCAATGATCCATCAGAAAAAGAGGCCAAGCTTTTATTTTGAAGGCTGTTAGCTAGGTCTGAAGTAGGAAGACAGAGAGACCTGTGAATCATTGGCACAGAGGTAGTAGTTAAATTTTTGTTTTCAGATGAAAGTGGATAAGGCCAAGCCTCTAAAAGAAAATCAGAAATAGATTTGAGAGATATGAACCAGCAGAAAAGAGAGACGAGACCAAGAAACAAGTTTTAAGAAGGATGGGGATGCAGGGTATTCACAGTTCAAACCAAGAGAGTTACGGGTTCCGGGAGGTCACCTGGTGTATCCCTCTGCCCTGAGGTGGGATCAATTATCCTCCTGTCTTTCCTTTCAGAAGTCTGTCTGCCCTGCTCTGGAAGATCTCCAACGGTGGAGATCCCACAGGCTCCGCAGGCAGTCTACCTTCGTGCTTTATTATCCTGATTGTTATGAAAGTTTCCTAATGTCTCACCAGAATTCTTCACTGTAATTTAAGCCCATTATGTCATGTCCTTTCTATTATGCACAAATTGTTTCTGTCTTCCCTGACGCTATTCTTCTATAATTACTATCATGTCCCCTCTCAAGCACTTATTATTTAGCCTAAACAACCTCGTTCATCCAATCTGTCCTGCTGCATCAGGGTTTCTAGACTTTGTGTTCAGCCTTCTTTCCAAACACGTGACTTCTCTCGAAATAAGGAACCTAACCCAGGAAAAGGTGCTCCAGCCGGGATCTACAGCGGTGTTGAGAGAAGGGATTGCTTCCCATGTCTCATGGGTGATAGGTCTGTTTGAATGCTGCAACTCAGTGACTACCTTTATCACAGCAGGGTGCCACCGCTGACTCAAGACAGGTTGTGATCAGCAATGATCCAAAATCAGTCAGTTTTTCCCCTGTGTAACTGGGTAGCTTGTTATGCTTAAATACCAGCAATTTACACGCAGAAGACTTTCATTTCTGTGCTCAGCTGCATCCTGGGCAGGACTGTGTTCAGAAAGATCATTTAGTTAAGGATACAGTGCATCTGCCCTCTGCATTTCTTCTGCGTTGATTTTTGATATTGCTTCTTTGGAGAAAATTATAAAAAGCTATTAATCTAAAATCACATTATTTTTCCATCATACTTTAAAGCCTATTGTATCTGGGTGCAAAAGATGTTTAAAATTTCTGTTTTTTATAGAGTTCTGGAGTCTATGAAAGATTCAGAATGACATTTCTTAAATAATATTTTTCTTTTTTTCTGCAAATTCCTATTTTGAAATGGCATGTTCCTCTATTTTATACATATGCATTTGTTTAAAGAGCTAAGCCTTGATGTTTTGAATCTATCAGCCTTTGGAGAAAGATTTTCCATGACCAGAAGTGAATATTCATGTTTTCTTGTATAAATATCTCTTTCACAACGCATCTGCAGAAAAGCATAGATATCCGACTCACGCAACGGCCCAGCATGACTTTATATCTTCCCCAAACCACTTGTCCCATCAGACACTCAGAACAGCAGCTTACTCTATTGGAGCAAACCAGCCCGCATTTACAGTTTCCCTTTTTCCTAGCTATTAGCTCTAAAAGTCTACTTCTGTTGGCAACTCTTATTGCTATGTAATAATTTACTAGCTACCAGCACCCCAGCATGCCTGCGATGGTGTAGCAGCACAATCATTAGTTTCTATTCTGCACTGGCAGGATGTGACAGAGAGTCTACGATTTCGGATGATTCTGGTGTCAACTAACTGTGACACTCCATCAAACCCTGCATCCTTAATGTCATGGAGAGTTACATCCTTTCATGGGTGATAAAGCATGGGCATTCTGACAACCCCAGTTTAAGTGTCCTCGTTGGCCTCGCTAGGCTCATGTCACTTCATTGTTTTATAACTTAAATTGTCTCATATTGAAAATGAGGATTCAATTTGAGATTTTATTGTTAACCTTTAAGGGCCTTGGAGCTCAAAGTCTACTCAGGAGGTAAGTGAAGTTTATGCTCCAATTCTTAATCTACCTTCAGTTACAGATTTCTGCACACGTACCCCATTGCTTGCTGATAGCTGTCTGAAAACTTTTCAGTTTTTGGTGACAAAAGAGAATTAATGTAGATCTTCAGAAGTTTCCAGGGTTGTTTTTAAAGATAGGTTCATTTTTCTTGTGTTTGTCTGAATCGTGCCACTTGTTTCACCTTAAAATTTTCTGTTAGAGCTGGAAAGAATTGTTCTTCTTGCCCAGCCTCCTCTTTGAGGAAAATGCTGTTAAAAAACAAAAATGCAACGAAGTTTCCAAAGGGCACATGCTAACTTTTAAATTGAGAATGCTTTAAATTTTAGTTTATAACAGGAATCTTTTTTGTTCTTCAAGTGGTCATTTTTCTTTTATTAAAACTCACTATTATCACAGAAAGCATGCTCTTTGTGAAATAATATTTCAGTCAAAACCTCCATTTTCCCTAAGGAAATATTTCAAGGGAAAACTTTTTACCCGCCCTACTTAGCACCGAGTCTTCCCATTTAAACACCTCCACAAGTGGCCAAAGTTTCAAAAGAGATGCTCTTCCACTTCGGTACACGAAGGAAGTGTTTGAATTCTGAGTAGCTTTTGAAACATCAGGCCACCTTGTTTGAGGTGTATGAGAGAAAGACGTGCCCTTTTCAAGATGTAGCTCCAATGACAGGTCCCTAAGAACTTCTGAAAAAATCCCCTCTAAGAAGAAGAGGATTAGATCAAGGCGTGAATATTCCAGCCATAAATGCAGATATAACTCTGAAATCCAGCTCTCTTGCACGTGTTTATACGCTATTACAGCTTGCTTTATCTTTGTGTTTTCAGTGCAAGTATTTTACATGTGGACTTGAATGGATTACAAATAAGCCATCTTCAGAACGGCATGAAAATTATTGCTGTTGAGAAAGATGTTGTTTTTGTTGCACAGAAACACACCTAATTTCTGTTTGTGCAGTTGAGATTTCTTGAGGCCAGGGCTGACATCCAGCATGTCATTAGGTATGGAAAGAGGTTCATTGTGCTCCAAACTGGCAGAGAGCTTGCAAAAACGAAGCTTAAAGAGAGGTGGATCCAAGCCAATCCCACTGTCAGCGCTCAGATCTACTCCCCTGTTCTTTCCCTGGAACAAGTAACCTTTTGCCCTTCCATTTTGTAAGGCATAAAAAAAACTTCTTAATTAGGAATATTTTTTCCCTTGCTGGAAAATGTATTAACAAAGATTATTGTCAAAGCATAAAACGGCTTCCTCTTTATCTGGCACAATGCTGCTACAAAACAACCAAGATGTTCACAGACCTCTAAGTCAAGATGCTGTACAGTATTTGCAACAGCAGCTCAGAGAATACCATGAAATTGGGGGCTTTCAACCATGATAAAGCACATTCCTCCTTCTCTCTTTGTATCACCCCTCCCAGTTTTAACTCTGCCATATGGACCCATCAAATGCTATTAATTTTCCTAAAATAATCAAGTCTGAACACTTCATTATAAACCGACCTGTTGCTGAGAATATTAGTTTGGGGACACTTCATGGGACACTAAGAAAATACTAAACTTGAGGAAGGTCTTCCATTTCCACAAGGCTCTGCAGGCAAGTCAACAAAACCTCATTGTCAATAACACCAAGGACTGTTGACAGATCTAATTAAATCAACATAGATTTGTTTTCTGTGGCCATTGCCAAGTAGAGATCAGCAAGAGATAACTACCCTTGTATTAAACACACATCTAGAGCCAACACAGTAGGGATGAAGAACGCTCGTGAAAGACAGAAACAGTCGCCTTCTGCTTGCATCATCCCAGAGATACTATAGAGATTAAAAATTCCTGTCAATATACAGGCTAAAATCACCCACTGTGAGCAAACTCATGAATTACAAAGAAATGGCCATAGTGTCAACAAACCAGAAGATTTTATCATCAGAGTGCTTTGCTGACTCCTCTCTGCTGTAAACTCTTGTCACACCAATCACGATGAAGGCAAGAGCATCAAACGAAAATGCAGCAAGGACACATGTGAAACCAGGAGGGAGATTTTCCCATACATCCCTGCTATGAAGACAAAGAAGCTGTTTTTGTGCTGCACATCAGAAGGGTTATCTGATAAAGCACTTTGCTAAAAGCCCTTCTGAGAAGATAAGCCCATCTGCTCTAGTAACAATACACAACGAAAAACAAGCACAAACCCCAAACAAATAAACAGCCGCTCACACATCACAATGTGAAGAGTGAGGAGCTTAACAGACTCTAGAGATATTTAGTCTCATTACTAGCACTGGTTCCTCCATATGTATATATATTTGCATACACATGCATATAATTATTTTCAGATGGTCAGTGCAAAGAAGATACTGGACACAAAATTAAACTGATTTTCCTAGGTGCTGTATTTAAAAATGGCATTCTGTTGGCTGATATCCAAACTTCATAGATCTTCCTGAACTAATAACCTACTCTAAGTGGAGAAGATAAGTCTGGTGATGAAAAGGAAGAGTACTAACATGTCCTCTTTGCTTTTGTGTAGATCAGTTTGGACTGAATTCAGCTGACTCATCTGGATTGCAAAGGTAAAGGTGGAGATACTTCCAGTACGGGCTGAGAGACAGTTTTGTTACAAGCAGAGCAATCGCCTTTGAGAGCTGTGAAGTATCTGCTAGCAATACTTCTACTACTCTCACCAGCTAAACCCTTAGTAAGCAGTAATACCAATGAGCAGTGAATTTGAAATTCTTTCCCCTACAGGGCAAACAGAGTTGGAGTGTGCTCACATATTTCTTGATAGGAAATAAGGCAAAACCCCCATGGTTTTATAGATTGGCTGCTACAAAACCCTGCAGGAGAATGGAAATAATCATCATCTCTAGTGATCCTCAGCTGATTTGGAGGATTCACTGGAGCATCTCTGGACCAGATCACTTAAACACCCTGTGGCACTCTGCGTACTGTTGCATTGGCTTATCTCAAGAGCAAAATTTTGATGATTGCTTCTATCCATGGTTCCTGGCAAGCAACATTTGAACAGCTGACATTAAAGGGCATACAGAATAATTTCAAATTTAAAATTAATTTTAATTTAAAATTATTAATAAGATAAAATTAATAAAAATAATTTACTAATATAATTTACATTTAAATGAAAATTTAAAACTGGAAAACCCAGGCACTTCTTAAGTAAGAACAGAAGAAAGGCCAGACAAGGTGTAACAAATGTCTTTCTAGCCTGATATCTTGTTGCCAGGGCTCAAGAGAGGCTCCGAGGAACTGTGCCTGAACAGGACAACCAGATTGTGCCTACCTGGGATGCTCCTGCTGTGAACTGCAGCAAAATGGAGAAGTGTTATCAGGAACAGCTTCTCTGTGGCACTTCTGGGACTAAGAAATAAATGATTGTCTTTTAATCAGAGATCTTGATGTGCGTCCTCCTCACTGAACCAAATGTTGTCTTGAACTACCTCATTCACTTTGTCTACTTGCTTTTCAAATTACTCTCAGTAACTAATATTAAATGATAACACATACTATTTAAAAAATCACCTGGTTTGCTATGTAGCATCATCTGCCTTCTAGATAAAAACTAATAATGCTTGGTGTCTCAATCTAAATTTTAATTTTGTCTGTGAATTTATTTTAATTTTCTCTGCACCTCTGGATTGCACTTATTATGGGAAACAAAAATCTTATTTCCAGTCTGGCAGCAGTCCAGGAGTACCTGAAACCTTGAGAAAGGGATTTCCTCCTCCGCGCCTGGTCTCCATCCCCTTTCTAGCCATGGAAGACCGAGCACTCGTGGCAGCACAGATGATCCCCTGGATGGCTCCAGTAAACACTGGAGAGCTACAAGACAGTAAAGTACTCTACAAACCCAGATTCTCCGCTTAAAACTGGTCACTCAAAGGCACTACAGGGGTAATAGCAGAAATACCTGGCCCAGTATCCTGCCACACAGGCATTGCTGCTCTCTCCTACTTTGTCTTGTTGGGCCTGGTCCTATGAGCTCCATTGGGAAAGCAGAGAGCTATAGTTGCAGAACACTTTTTCCTGGTGTCCAGGGCAGGGACTCCTTTCTGCAAGGCTTGTAAACTCTTGAGCACTGTCCCAATGATAAATAAATTACTGCAATAACAACTAATGCCAATACATTAACCTTCTGCTCTGCAAGTCACAAGGTATTATTTGTGTGTGGCTGTGTCTTAAAAGGTGCAGCTTTTTTGACGGTCACAAACAGACTGGAAATAACAGATATAGATTTCATAGCAATTATTGTTTATCTGAAAAAAGATTGGCAAGACAAACAGCGAAGTACAAAGATCATAGCCACGTCTACTGACTAAAAAAGGTCTTAAACACAGTAAGAACACACACTAGATGCAATTCTCCTCCTCCCTACACTTTTATAGCCTCCAATAGAGCTGTGAAAGTTCCTTTCCCTCTATCATGCAAGCACGTACATTGGTACTGCAGAAAGATGTTAAATAACTGAAGGGGAAAATCCTGGTTCCTCGTGGGAAACAACAAGGTGTGAGCTAATTAAACAACATTTTGAGAGGTGACAGATTTCTTCTGAGAACTTCCCACAGCTCCATGTTTCACATCTTCACTGTACAGAAGTACCGTGCTGGATGAAGATGCTAGGCTGATTTACTTAACCTATGCCACTTGTGAAAATCAGACTAGTAAACTGCTGTTGTCCCAGCAGTCAGTCATGTACCTAGAGTGTGGTCAAAGAGGACTTTGGCTTCCAGTAAGCTTAACCCCTCTATGAGTATAAATTGATCACTTAACATTAAAAAAAGAAAAAGTCAATTTTGCATCTGACCCGTTCACCTTCATATGACGACATGACATCTTAAAATCATAGCAACTATTAGAAAAATTATGTTTTAAATATGGGCCTTTGTATCTTTTACCACATTCTCTCCTGCAGTGGTTATTACCTAATAATTTTTGACACTAGTGATTAAATAGAAAAGTTTTACATTTTATGATTCTATTTCAAATACACAATTGCTAGCGTATATATCAAGGCAAAAAGTAAGCCCTTCTTAAAGAGTCTGTAATTATATTTATGCATTAAAGTGCCAACTGTTTAAAGTGAATAATTTCAAACAATATTTTTATGCAATTGTTTTAAACATCAAACTATTAATCAGACTTTATTGTCAATCTCAACTAATGGCTTGCATTTCAATATTTTAGATCTCGCAGGACGTTCTCTAATTTGAGAAATCTTCATAAGCAATTTAAACAGTTACTTAAGCAACAAGCCCAACTACACTGGTGAGTACACTCAGTAAACAAAAATTCATTGGCAGCAGAACTCAGGCTATAGCATCAGTAAAATCCATCACCGAGAAAGCACTTCACGGCTCACAGTTCTCTGCCACGCTCAAAATATCAGAGGAAGGAAAAATGAGACCTTTCTTGAGGAGTTCAGGAGCAGGAAACTTTAAAAATTTTATTTCAACAGTGATTTATTTTTCTGGCCTCTGTTTCCTAGATCTTTTTATACACTTACTTAGGAGACCAGATCTCCCTCCCAGTCAATAATATAGATACAAAATAATCTTCAAGTTCTATTCTTCCCTAAAATGGTGTTGCTTTTGCCACTTAGTGTATGTCATCGAGCAAAACTGGGTCCCTGAGTCAGTGATGTTGCTGTTTACTTAAATGCCACTGGGTATATGAATCACATCTCAAGTCATGGATATTTTTAATATCCATTTCTTAGATGATGAGCTCACATTGCGCAACAGATTCAGGCCAACAGCAAATCCCAAAGAATTTAGGATGTGGCAGCCAGTAAGGATGCCTGGCTGGAACACCTCAAGAAGAATGATTTGAAAGCGGGGAGTAAATTTGTAAGTTTTTAAACAGTGTGCCAAGGGAAAAATAAGTCTTCTGTACATCTGTCTACATTTTTTTGAGATCAGATTTCAGTCACTGAATGATAAAACAAAATGAAACAAGATGAAAGAAAAAAAAAAAGAAAAAACCTAACAAAAACAGATGAGTGGATTTACATGGGAGATGATTTATTCTTTAGTTTGCCTGCAGGAAAAAAAATAAAGTGATATTGCAAATTGATAGGTACATTTTTTCAAATAACACATCTAGCTCAATCGCAGATATGGACTTCTGGATCGTAACTGCAGCTTTTAGTTCTGTTTTGACAAATTTATGTAAAGAAATAGACCGGGAATGGACAATCACTGGAATTCTAAATCTCTTCTATGTAATCTTTGTCTGAGCTTCCCCACTGGACGATATCTGCTAACTGGAGGTGAATTATTGCTCATGCTTGTTTCCCTTGTGAGTACTACTCCAGGTGACTACAGTTGCTGTTCAAAGAAAGCAACTCTTTTTACATCATCCAAAAAGTAAAGGTAGCTGTGGTGTTTTTTGTAGTTTTGCCAATTATCAGATATGATGTCCGCAGTTTCTTACATCCTTACAAAGATCCTTACCCATGGAAGTGATCTTTGTATGGGATCACCCTTGTCATGGGAATCCAATACCTTGAATTCCTCTATTAGCTTTAGATAAAGAATACCCTAAAAAAGGAAAAGGTGACTTAGTTACCACATTTTGGTTGGTTTCACTTGGTTTCCACCCAGAATTATAAATTAGTCCATATTTGTTCATACTTGGCCTGACATCATTTGACGCTCAGCCCACATCTGCCAAAAGGTCCATGAACCTCACTGAACTCGACTTCAGCTCTGGATTTGTAACAAAAGCTCAAACAAAGCAACTTTCACCTTGTTGCAGGTTTTATTAAGGAAACTTTAGCATTGCTCTAGGAATAACATTCTAGTTGCTTAGAGGTTAACAAAAAGTTATTAAAATAGTAGTATTGGAACCTACAGTGCAAATTAATCTGCCCAAGACTGGAAGAGTGTTGGATGAAAATAAAGACTGTTGAAAATAAAGTATTTCAGGGGCTTTAAACTTGACACTGAGAATGATACTTCAGGCTGGATTGCAAGACTTTGACAGAAAGTTGCAGTGGCCCCCGTACAGATATCCAAGGAAAAAAAATTACAAAGAGATTTTCAATGTATAGATCTGGCATGCAGCAAAGTTTGATTATTTTGATGAATTTGGCTCAGACACTAAAGGTATAGCCACAGGTAAAACACAACACATCTTCGCGTTGCATTTTTTGATCCTATTTAGTACAGAAGGACTACAGTAAGTGGAAGGGATAACTACATTTTCTGAGTGCTGATGAGTTCCTTAGCCTCTTACAGTTCAACTCATTGGCACCAAAATAAAAAACAGCGTACGGATGAAAGTAGCGATAAAGAAAGCATCACCAGATATTCTTGCATTTTTCAGGATCAAATCATATGAGTGGTAATGCTTTCAGTACCTTATGATTCACTGGACCTTTGATTCAGTACCTTTGATTCTGCTAGAACTGAACTGCATCTCCTGTTGACCGGTGAATGTGGAATACACCAGGAAAGCACGTTCTCGAATAGCCATCTGAATGCGAACAGCTCCCCTGACTATTACAACGCTGGGTTTGCTTCATACATGGTGAGGAGTATGTTCCTTTTTCGTCCCAACAGTCACGGTAAAGCATTTGGCATATACTGCAAACGTCATTGCTTACCGAAGGTGCAGACAGTTGGCTTTACTGGGTGATTTCCTGACTTTTAAGACTGCATTCTTCTAGCCAATCTTACTGTAGTTTAAATGGCATTGTATGAGTTTCCCTTTCCTTTCTTGACTAGTATAATTTGCTTCATAAATTACATATGGTGGAAGCCTGTTGAATGAATAACCTTGTTGCACAGAAAATTAATTCTTTTGACAGGTTTATTCCTTTAACAGATATTTGGTGGAGGATTTTACTGCATTATTGTATATATTGTGGCTTGCTGCACAGAAAATGATTCACAGTATTTCAGCAGATTTATTCCTTTAACAGAAATAACTATTCCTGTCCATTTACCATTTGTTACCTGCGAAATAAATTTCTTAGTTACAGATTCTTAAAAGAAGCTCACTTCTTTTGCTCTTGTGTTTCATTTGAGTGCAGAGAAAATACATTTTTCCTTCAATCAGCATTCATTTAAATGCATGGTAATATATACAGTTGTAATGAACCATATTTTGTTTGATTATGTTAATCTGTAACAGTGTTAATTTCCTTATATATATGTTTATGTGACTTTTTTTTTAAAATTAACATTTTACCATGCCTTACTAGAATATCTTGGATTATTTAAGGCTCTGTGCACTATCTTGGCATGAGAATTACATAGCACAGATAGCACGACAGCAAAGGAAGTCAGATTGAATGCCACATGACCTGATTTGAGCAAGGCTAATTATGTAATTAAGATAGTGAAACAGGAGCCAGAATATCTGAGTGCTGCTCCTAGTTTCACCAAAAACCTCCGGTGGGACATTTAGCATTTAGCTTTTCTGTGCACTGCTTTTCCTTGCTGTGAATGGGGGTACTGATATTTAAAAAGTATAATGCACAGAATAAAGCTGCTCCGGGTGCACTGCCTGCAGCACACCGTGGCTCATATGCGCAAAGTGTTAGTAAAATAATTCCAGTATTTTGCACTGTTTTTTACTTCATGCACAACTTACACTCCACGTAGGCACTTGGATAGAGCTGTAAAGCAAATGTGATGCTTATCATTTATCCATTAACTTTAGGGAAGAAGGAGTTAACTTGTGGGTTTTTTTTTTCCGTTATCCAATTGCTTAATCTAGACAGTTAAAGTTCTGTTGCGTTGAGATTTAGAATTTGGTGTATATTCAGCTTCAAGAAACTGGTATTCTGAGCTTGTCAGTGCTGTCTACCCTACATTATACCCAAGAAATAAGAGACAAAGAAAATAGACATGACAGGAGTTTACGATTGACTTCTCTCAAGATGTCAAGACAAGAGACATTTGTGTTACATCAGTACAATCATCTATACAGCCAATAAACTTCTCTAAGTAAATGTATGTAGACCACTGATATAAAAGGGGAAAAAAAAAAAAGAGGAAAAAAAGGAGAAAATCCTGTCTTTTTTTTTTTCTTATAGCAGGAAAAATTTGAATATTTTCCCATCAATACCTGTACACTTGACACATCAGAACTTTCTTGCACAAGGCCACAGGCCTTCCCTAAACTAATCAACACTGGTACAGTTTCTACAGACTGGGAAATCTGAACACCAGTTTTCCAAACCCAAAAGCAATCATCACAGCTATCCAAGACTGGTCAAAAAACTCTCTTCTTAAAACTAGAATAAAACATAATAAAAATATAAATATAGAGAGATATATAATCTTGTCTGGAAGGCTCCAGATTAATATTCATATAGTTCTTACAGAACTGCAGGAAGACAGTGGCATACATATGAGATCCCAATACATCACAAAAATAGCTTTACGTAAAAAAAAAATGTTTACTGTACTTTCTTTAAACTTAAGGGTTTAATGTAACTTAAGAGTTACATTTGGTTTCACTGTCATATTATTCTAAAATGCTTTTAAATACTTATCATTGGAGTATTGTCATGGCTCTTGTGTGAGAAAAACTGCAAAATAATGTGGTGAATGTAAAATCAGAGACACACCAAGGTGACGTGAACATGATAGGACTAGAGTACAGAGTGGTCGGGGACATGGCATAGACATCCACCATCTCATACCTGAGAATTTGCATCTGTGTGGATTTCCATGCTGGAGTTTTTCACAATGCCTTCTCAGTTCATTTTCTGCTCTGACCATCAAACAGTACATTCTGCTTGCGCCTGAAGCACAGGCCTCCTAAGAAAATGGTGTCAATGCTTAACCCAAGTGAGTGAAGAAACAGAAGCTTTCAGAGGTCACATAAATACTTTGGAGGTGGGTGGGTGAGAATGTGTAAGCCATTGTGAGCACTTTGAATGACTTCGCTACTGTCCTGCCTAATTTAGCAGCGTACAGACTCATCTATACCAAAAATGTGACCTCTCGGTTTAGAACCCACAGCTCTCGAATGGTACTCATCGCAATCGAGAAATAGACTTCGCACTCCAATCCAACCTGATTCTGGGTAGGGATCTGTAAAATGATAATTACCCATGGATATGGCAAAAAGAATATTCTTCTGATTAATAACGTCTTGCTACATCAAGACAACTTTGTAAGTCCTACCAACTAGGTAGGTTCAATAAGGCAGAACTCCTTCAGCAACGAAAAGCTACACCAACAAAAACATCCCAGCAGCTAGTCAACGTTATGTTTCATTGCAAAAAGCAGAGAACCTGACTCACTGCTTTATAAATACAGAAAGCTGGAGTTACACGCCAGGGAAATCAGCAAAAATCTAGGCTAGCACAGGAGTGAATTATTCCCAGAGATACAGCCTTGCATGGCACCAGGTCATGTGGCACCAGGTCAAATGAACTTCTAGGGGGCAGGGGAGAGTAATATGGACAAATATAGATTGGCTAGACTGTAGAGAATCAATTGAATTACATGCCTTGTACAAAACCTAAATCTACAAAATGCTTATACAAAGACATCATGTTTTAGTCCCATCCGTCCCTACATCATGTCTCCATACCAAGTCTGTACTCACTTAATTTCCTTGAGATTAATGACCAGCTCTGCAAGTGGCCACCACACGCTCCTCGTCTTGCAATTTCTGGGGAATACCCTGTCTCAATTGCTGTTGTTTAATTGCCGCCTAATAAAAAAATATTCCAAAGCTCTTGGAGAGAGACGCCAATAGATATATGGAAAACACATGAATATGTAATTTTAACAGCTGAAACTATATATATCTGGCAGGCCTTACCTAATGGTTCAACTGAATCCCCTTGGCAAGCTTATACCAATGTTATTTTTACTGTTCCACTGGCTTGTTGTGTATGTAAAAGAATAATATTTTATCCAGGTTCCAAGGAAGCTGGTCCATTCATGATAGGTCCAAAAGACAGTTTTGAAACAGAAAAAAATAAATTGCTTTGTACAGAGTAGTGAAGCGTCCACTCAGAGACAACTGCTTGAATTTGTCACCTTGAAAATCAACCAAATTCTCAATCAACAAGTTACCCATGAGTGGAATTTGAAATGGTAAATTATATTTCTCTAACAGACACACTAGATTTCACAGTAAGATGATTTTTTTTTTTTTTTCTGCACAGAAACCTATCCAAAACCCATAATGTCAGGAAAATATAGAATTATACTTTGAAAGATTTGGAAGCGACTATTTTGCAATCACAGCGGCACTTTGGCACGGGTGTGCCTGCATGTGCATGCCTGCGCGAGCACAACCTCACATCTCTTCCGTTGGACTTGACTTTGTCTGTATTTGCATCCAGCTGTCTTCCTGCATGATAACCAGAACACCGGAAATTTGCTGAGGATGACACACACAATCAGCGCGGAGATTTTAGTCATTGCATCAAATTAGAAAATTCTCAATCCTGACTAAGATGCAGCTAGGAAACGAGCTGCCAGCAACACCCTTTGAAGCAGATGGTTCCCACCACTTGGAATGCTCCTTTCCGCGCACTCCAGCAACTCCTGAAATAACAGAGCACTACAGACCGGGGAGGGAGGATGAGTGGAAAGTCAGACACGGTGCTGAGCTCCACTTAGCAGCCTCTTACTGGTGGTTTGGTCAATGCTTCTCTGCCCACTTGAGAAAAATCACTGGCAGGTCATCACTAATGACACGTCTTCGTCCTAGCTAGTGCCGTTTTACAAGTATCTATTGGGCATCTCTCAGCCAGTATGACTCAGACTTGAGAAAAAAAGAGGATATTGGAGAAGGATGTCATAAAGCACAGGCCACCTGCAGATCTCGGAATAATTGGAGTGCTAGATGGAAAAAAATATATTGTACAAATTGTCCAATAAAATAAATTACTTATAAGGCATCTCAAAACATGCTGGAAAGTTAGAAATTATGATCAATATCACACTGTGAATAAGGTGCACAGTTTTAATAGTTTGGATAATTAATGAAGGGCACAGTTTGCCAAGAGTTGTGGAAGGTTATCAGTCACACGACATTTTTAAAATTAAGATCTTATGTCTTTCTAAAAGCGTGCTTTCTTCAGGCCACGAGTTACTGAGATCGGTGAAGGAACAGCTAAATGAAATGCTAGGGATTTTGCTCCGCAGGGTGTCAAATTAGATTATCCATCCTTTAAAGCTATAAATACATGAATTATTACACTTGTTTTACAAATGAGAAAACTGAGGCATAGACAATATCAAAGGGCTTTATAAATGTGAATGACTCAATAACATTCTGCTATTGTTTATTATCCATATTCCTGTTTTTAAACGACAGAACTGAGGCATATAGAAACGAAATGACTATCTAAAGTCACACCAGTCTCCTTCTTTAACCTGGTAAATGGGTAAGTAGGCATGCCATTTTGACATACTAATATATGTGTTAAGGTATTAATTTCCCATACATCTTGAATATATGGATCATTGGGGAGCAGTTTCTGTTGAAAACAGCAACAGTCATATTTTTCTCACTTCAAACTTTTTTCTTATTGTGAGACTTCTATTTAACTGGAAAAAGTTCTTATTTTTCTCTGAGCTTGACAAGAACAAAGAACAAAAAGCATAGTAGCTTTGGTGGCAGAAAAGAGGGTTTTAGGGATGGAATACACAGTGGTCAGAGCTGAGGGAGAGGAATGCCATCCACATGCACTGGCCTACAGAGTATCAGTGGTAAATTCCTCTCGATCATTCAGCGTGGACTATTTTTGGTGAAAAATTAATCAACAGGGTTTCAAGGTATTTAGGAGGGCAAAGAAGCAATGTCTTTCCTTTATGGCCTCACTGCAGTGATCAGTGCCTCTGCAGGTGTGTAATTTAAAGAGGTGCTAGGAAAAAGATGAACATAAACAGGAAGGATACGGGGTGTATACGAAGGTTACTGTAGAGGTTGCAGCTGAATGACTGCAGGGCTGCATAATCCTGTATCAGATAATGCTCGAGTTTGTTTGCCTTGATTTGAACTCTCTGCTTAGAGCCAGCACACAATGATCAAAGGTTAACAAGGCGATGCCACACAGAACAAAATAACCTGCACAGAGAAGTTTCTTAGAGAATCAGGCGTGACAGTCCAGATCCTGGCTGCTGTAAATCACTGCAACCACACGTATATTCACAGAAACTCCATGCATTTCAACCATCCAGCCCAGTGCTGTAATACTGCTAAACACTGCAGCTCTTAGATCAATCCCAGCAGAACTATCATGCTTACAAATATCTGAAGGGTGGGTGTCAGGAGGATGGGGCCAAGCTCTTTTCAGTGGTGCCCAGCGACAGGACAAGGGGCAATGGGCACAAACTGAAGCACAGGAAGTTCCGTCTGAACGTGAGGAAGAACTTCTTCACTCTGAGGGTGACGGAGCCCTGGCCCAGG